>Ga0114993_10002547_pt1 | contig 19784 bp, 23 predicted proteins | sample ArcticOcean_MG_C_FD_87042 | JGI IMG/M metagenome (GOLD analysis project Ga0114993, IMG submission 87042) | Marine microbial communities from western Arctic Ocean - ArcticOcean_MG_CB2_150 | ecosystem: Environmental > Aquatic > Marine > Oceanic | place: Arctic Ocean: Canada Basin | collected...
CGTGTCTGCGATTTCTATCTCATCTTCGTTCCCTTCGGTCACTACGATGAGCCAGAAACCCTCCCTTATGAAATCCGACTAGTTTGTTCCATAGGCGCTGACGTCAAACAGGCGGTGCGGACGGTGCGGCGTTAGCTATTGTATATTTTCCGCCGACAAGGCCTTCACGAAACACCCAAATGAATAAGCTCATTTGTTGCCATTTGACTCGGATCAAGACTAGATAGGTGCTTCATCCAAAACTTTTATATCAAGCGTCAAGATCAGGGAGATCGTTATGGCCAAAGTTCTGGTAATCGTCCCGTTCGCCTTTGATGACGATGGAATCCAAAATCGTCGCTCGCAACTCGACTCGGTCACATTCGGACCGGATATCGAATTCGATTTTCGCGGCGTCAAGGCCGGCCCCGCTCTTCTCGATAGTTATCACGATTTTCTGTTGAGTGATCTCGCCTGTTTCGAAGCGGCGATTGGCGCCCAGGACGATGGCTACGATGCCGTCTGTATCGATACCATAAGCGATTCCGGAATGAATGCTATGCGCTCGGTACTAGATATCCCAGTGATTGGGCCTGGCCGGGCCTCCTATCTGATGGCGCTGATGATGGGCAACCGGTTTTCCATCGTGACACAGTGGGACGGCTGGATTCCGGCCTATAAGAAAAGCGCGCAAGAATATGGTATGAACGATCGTCTTGCCTCAGTGCGCTCGATCAACGTCATGCCCGACGTAGCCAATTTGCTTGGCGGCAAGGAAGAGGTGGTGTTTCCCTTGCTGGTCGAATGCGCCACACAATGTATCGAGGAGGACGGTGCGGAAGTGATTCTGCTGGGCTCGACCACGATGCATCAGGCGCATGGTCATATGACGGAGAACCTGCCTGTGCCGGTGATCAATCCTGGCCCACTCACCTACAAAATGGCGGAAATGTTCCTAGGCCTTGGCCTTACCCACAGCCGCAAGGCCTATCCCAAGCCAAGCGTACCCAAGCCTAACATGGTGCACAGTATGATGGGCGCAGCTGCAAAATCCTCCGATGCTTGAGCGCTGAAATGGCGTCGGTGTGAGCCGGTTGCGTGCATAAACCTTCGCAGCACGCCTCGATCATGTTTTTTTAGAGATCTACCTTCTTCATTTCATATAGTGCTACGCTCTCAATGCACTCATCAAAGATAGCCTTCCCTTTTACATTCTGACCTGAGACAAATGCTTTCATGCCAGCCTCATTATGTACGGTAACTTTAAATATTACATAGCTTTTGTCTGGAGCCACCGCTGGGACAGTTTTTTCAACGTGAGCAACACTTTTTCGTATTGACATTCCCTCATCTGACTGCATCCAGCCCATAAATTTTTCAAAAATTCCCTCGCCACTTTTAAAGCGAGCAATTACCAACATCTCTTTTTCCATAATTCTTTCCTTACTTAATTTATTCTAGTTAACAGTAAACCGGGCAAGCATGATACCTTTAGAGGCGAAAAGCCAAGTATAGCTTTGAACCGATCTCGTACAAGACTACCGTTTTGTCAAAGTGCATAGGTTGGGCAATAGGGCTACTAATTCCAGTAACCATTGCCATAGCAAGTTTGCGTTAACGACTGGTCGGGCTGCTATGGTCAGGGGGGTGGCATTTTAGGCGAGCGCAACAAGCAGCAGCATCTGAAAGAGCTGCTGCCGCTGCTGCATCGCAGAATGCCTTGCTAGAAAAACATCTGAGACAATTTAACGAACAGCTGCAGGCTGAACGTAATTTTCAGGAGGGAATGTCGATGATGCAGTATGGTTTGGATATGATTGACCCACCCAGAAACACCACTACATGCCGCTGGAATGCGGCCATGCAGACCATGACCTGCAACTAAGTCAACCTAACAACAGCTTGGTTAGTGCCTCTGATGTGGCGTAGCATGAGTCCTCCCAGCCCCTGGGGTGTCGACCACGGCGCTAGGCCAAATTGACGAAAGGGTTGGTTCAGCAGCTATATTATGACTCTGTGCATGGGAGAAAAATGATGACCACGCTCGAAATTGGACGACCTGCGCTGGCGGTGGTTGACATGCAGAATGACTTCGTAGACCCGGAGGCGGGTTCTTACGCTATAGGCGCCGAGAAGATGGTGACTCGGATCGGTAGGGTTATTAGCGCAGCGCGCAGAGCCGGTATTCCAATTATATACAGCCAAGAGATCCATCGCTCGGATGGCCTTGACGGCGGACGTCTCCTTTGGGATGGCCGCAGCGGCTGGGTGACTGGCCGGCATCCACGGGCACTTCCTGGCGAGCCGCCCGCACCGCCATGTTTAGAGGGTTCGGAGGGGGGAGCTATCGTTGAAGAATTGCGTCCTGAGCCTCAGGACATACATATCCTGAAGCGGCGTTTCAGCATATTCTTCAGCACTGAACTCGATATGCACCTTCGGCACCTCGCAATCGATACTCTTATAATTGTAGGGGTCTGCACGGATGTCTGTGTTCTTTGGACTACGGGGGATGCCTATCAGCGTGACTACAAAGTTTGCGTTCTTGAGGACTGTGTTGCGGGTACCAGCGAATCAGCTCACTCTGCAGCTCTCACCATCATTCGGGCGTTAACCAATTCTGGTGTTACCATCAATGCAGCGGAGGCAATTGAGGCATTGGATCAATTATCTGAATGATCCCCGCCCAGATAGCCAAAGCCAAAACCAAAGCCCTCGCATCCGAGTGGTGGGAAGAACACAACAACTAACGCCGTGCCGTCCGCACCGCCCTCTCAAACGGTTTACCTTTCAGCGCGACACAGCGTTCCGATTGGCGTTACGATTAAACATCCGCCGTATAGCCGCCACACTCGCCGCGTCTTCGTAGAAGCGCAGCCGCTTCGGTATGCGCGCCAGCGGCACTAATAAGCACCCGTGACGGCCCCTTATCCCAACGCCGGAACCCTATTCCCACGGTCCGTGTGCCGTGATAGCCGAACCGAGACGTCTAGCGAGCAAACCAGGTGAAGCCGAGCTTTACCGTTCGTCCGCGAACCTCAACAACGGTGACTTCGATGGTATCGTTGATCATCACCGCATCGCCAACTTTGCGCGTCAAATAGAGCATAGTTTCCTGCCAAGTTGATCTTCGCCAGCGACAGTAGCGCGAAACGTAAAACGGCGTAAGCCCTTATGAATTTTCAAGAAATTGTTCCATACGCGTGCGCACTTCGGGAGGAATGGCCTCGGCCTTGAGGGTGCCGCCGTCGCGCCGCGTCCAGGCGCTCGACTGATCGCTGATCAGGCGTGCCTGCCCGCCGCAATGCGCTTTGATCTTAACGCTGAAAGATTTGGTGCCGAGGCGCGATACTGCCAGAGTAAAATCCAACATGTCGCCGAGCCTGCTCGGCGCTGGAAATGTCTCTGAGACATTGAGCAGGGGCACGGCGCGGATGCCGCCCTCGAAGATTTTGCGATAGGGGAGATCGAGGGCGGCAGCGAACCATTCCTCCACCAGGTCATTGGTCATGACGAAGTAACGCGGAAAATAGACGATGCCCGCCGGATCGGTGTCGGCGAATCGGACGCGCCGAGTCTTATGAAAATGCGTCATGAGTTTACCGCGCGCCGCGCCTCAAAGATGGTTGGCGCGGTACCAATCGTTGATCTCGCCGCCGGTGGGGTGCCAGACGTGATCATGCCCGGCAATATATTCGAGCGCCGCCGAAATATGCTTCCATCGGAACGGCTGCCCGGCAATGAAGGTGTGCAGGCAAATAGCCAGGACGCGAGCATTGTCGGCGCCTTCCTCGTAGAGCACGTCGAACTGATCCTTGATCATCTGCCCCATATTCTCGCCCGTCGCGCCGAAATAAAGCGCCAGCGGCAGATCGTTACACTCCACCGAATAAGGCATTGAAATCAGGCTGCCGGACTTGACGTTCATCTTGAACGGCTGGTCGTCGCAGCAAAAATCACAAAGATATTCGATGCCCGCTTCGGCCAACAGATAGGGCGTGTTGTAAGTCTCGGAAACATACGGCCCGAGCCAGCCCTTGGGCCGCTGCCGGTGGATTTTTCGATCGCCGCCACAACATCATTAATCAGCTTACGCTCGGCATCTTCTTCGAGGCCGGGGAGCAATTGCGAATTGTTGTGGCCATGGCCCATCCATTCCCAGCTGCGCTTGTTGCCCTCTTCGACAATTTCGGGATATTCGCGGCCGACTTCGCTGTTCAGGCAGACGGTGGCGCGCATGCCGTATTTGTCCAGGCCTTTCATCATGCGCCAGATGCCGACCCGGTTGCCGTAATCGCGCCAGCCATAGTTGAGCACGTCGGGCTCGAAAGCGGTGGTCGCCGGCGACATCGCCGTGCCCGGGAAATTCTCGGGAAAATGTTCGATATTGATGTAAGGCAGGACCGCCACCCGCGCGCCGTCGGGAAAGCTCATTTTCTCGCGCCGGGCCATCGGGCTGTAGGGATAGCGTTTAGTCTGGGTCAACATGATCGCGTCCTCTGTTGAGTTTGGCGTCTCAGGCGTGGCCGGTGCGCGCCAGAAACTTGAAATAACGGTCTTGCTGGGCGCGTAAATCAGTCATCTCCTGATCACTGAACCAGCGGCTGAAATCCATCTCCGCCACCGGATAGACCGCCCGTTGGAACTGGCTTTTTTGGTCCATCGGCACGGTCGCATCGATGCCGAGGCCGCCATCGGCGACGGAAATCTGCCCGGTTTTCAGCTCCGAAGGCTGAAACGCCTGACCACGGCCATATTCGTTGTAAACCACGATATCGCGGCGCGGGCTGACACGCGATTCGATCGCCCACAGCACGTCCTCGGGCTCCCAGATATCGATATCCTCATCGACCACCACACAAAGCCGCAAGCCGCGATGCACGGTCATGATAGCGCCCATGATATTGCGCTGCATGCCTTCATCGCTGCGCTTCTGCTTCTTCACTTGAACGACGATACCGCCCCAGGTGGTGAGGCCGGTGAATCCGGCGACATCCTGCACGAAGCCCGGAGCCATGCGCTCGCACATCTCATAAATCGAGGCGCAGACAAACGGGATCGTGTACCAGATGGCGCCGAAATGCGGCGTGTAATAGAGCGGCTTGTTGCTGCGATGGGTGATGGCCGTGAGCTCAAACGCGCGCGGCGTGCGATAGGCGCGGCCCATATAGCGCGCCCATTCAGGATGCAGCGGCGCTTCGCCCTGGCGGCCGAGCTGTTCGGCTTGATCGGTCTCCCACACCCGTTCGCCCTCGATCACATACCCCTCCAACACCCATTCCGATTGGGCGATGGCATAGGCGTCCACCGTCTTGGCTTTGACCAAATCGATGGCCGATCCCTGAAGCGCGCCGGCCATGCCGATCTTGTCGGTCTGGCCGGGAAAGATCACCGGATTGAGCGTGCCGACCGCCATCAACTCAGCGCCTATGGGCGGGCTACAATTGACCGTGACCGGGATTTTCTTGCCCGGATGGCGCTGGCACACCACATCGCCCTGGCCGCCCGGCACCATGTTGATCGAGGCATATTGTTGATTGTCGCGAAACGCCATGCGGTACATTGAGATGGTGTTGCCGCCGTCGGGCACCCAAGGTGCTCCGATTAGATGGCAGCCCGAGCCGAAGATCCGCCCGCCATCCTCGTTGGTGTGCAAAACGATCGGCAAAATATCGGTAACACGGTCGATATCGCTCGCCGGAATTACCGTTTCCTGCACCGGCGCGTCACTGCCGTCGACATAGTTGGCTTCGATCGGGTTGCGGTAGGCGTCGAGAATCTTGTGCTTGATGTCTTTATATTCATCGACGCCGAACAGTTTGGCGGTGCGCTCCGGCGTGGCGTAGAGGTTGGAATACATGCGCGCGTTGGGATAATTCTTGATGTTCTCCGCCAACAGCGCTTTGGAGCCGTCGAACGCCTTGGTTATGGCGGTCATCTCGATCACCGGATCGACTTCGTTTTTGATCGTATGTACTTCGTCGCCGAGCCAATCGAGCGTTGTCCGTAAGCTCTTCAGCGCTTCGATGCGCCCCGTCTCTCCGCCGTCCGCTGATTTCGTCACGCTGTTGCCTCTTCTAGGGTGATTGCTCTGGTGCTTTGCGCCGTCCAAATGAAATTATCAATGCGTCCGGGGGTGCGTAAAGGCTGGGGATGCGCCCCGGTCCTACCATTCCAGATCAAGGGCGCGGGTGAGGAACTCGCTGACCGGCGCTGCGGTCTTGCAAAATTTGGCGAAGCGTTTGATGAAATCAGGAGCGAGCGCGTCTTCCTCGGTTGTCGTCACGGCGAGGATGAAATCCTTGCGTTTCAGGTCCTCGATCAACGGATGCTCCGGATCGTAGCCGCGTGGCGGGCGCTTTAGGCTGTCGCCCACCAATTCGCATCCCGCAGTGCGGAGGGCTTTGGCATTGTTCAGGCGCTTCCAGCGCTTCGGGCCGGCCACAATCGCCTCGCGAATCTTGCCGAGGGTCGAACTATCGGGGTGCCAGATACCGGCGCCCATGAACACATTGCCCGGCTCCATATGGAGGTAGAAGCCCGGCGCGTGGACATCCTTGGCGCGGGCATGGCGAAAATGCGCGCCGGCATGGGTTTTATATGGCGTTTTGTCCTTGGCGAAGCGCGTGTCGCGATGAATACGAAAGAGCGAGCCGCCGATAGGCCGGGCATCGGCCAAGAAATGCTCGCTGATTTTCTCCAAATGCGGCGCGAATTCCTCGATAAAAGTCAGCATCGGGCTGCGTAACTCGGCTTCGTAACGTGGCTTGTGGGATTTGAACCACGGTCGCTCATTGTGCTTTTTCAAATCGCGTAAATATTTGAATAGCGACGGCTCAAATTGGAAATTTTCGCTCATTACGACTTGCTTCCCCAACTTCCGAGGCGGGGCTTGCCCGCCAGCGCATGCTGTAGTTCTATCCTGATCCAACCGCGCAGGGGAGATATTTTGCAAAAGGTCGTGATAGGCATCACCGGAGCCAGCGGCGCCGTCTTGGGCGTGCGCACGGTCGAGGCGTTCGCCGCCGCCGGGGTCGAGACGCACCTTGTCGTGAGCAAATGGGGCCAGCAGACGCTTGAGCATGAGACCGCGCTCAAGCTTGACGATCTGCGTGCCCGGGCGACGCAGCTTTACAGTTCCGGCGATATGGCCGCGGCTATATCTTCGGGTTCATTCCGCACCATGGGCATGGTGATCGCACCCTGTTCGATGCACAGCCTGGCGGCGATTTCTCTCGGCATGAGTGAAAATCTGGTGCACCGGGCGGCTGATGTCACCCTCAAGGAACGCTTGCCGCTGGTACTGGTGCCGCGCGAGACACCGCTCAACGACATTCATTTAGAGAACATGCTGCGTCTCAGCCGCATGGGGGTGCGCATCCTGCCACCCAACCCGGCATTCTATAATCACCCGGAAAGCGTCGAGGACATCGTGGATCACATCGTTTCACGCATTCTCGATCAATTCGGCGTGGCCGCAGATATTTCGCAGCGCTGGGATGGCTCGATGAGGCGCGCGCAGTAACATTGGAATTTACGAGAGGAAACAAAAGTGGCGAAGAAAACGACCAAGGGCAAAAATAAGAAAATAGGCTGGGGCATTATCGGCTCGACGAGTTGGTCCGAGCATACATTTTCACCGGCGATCGAGCAGGCCAGAGGGGCGGAACTACGCGCCGTGCTCGGCTCGACGCGCGCCAAGGCGGCGGAATTTTGCCAGCGCCACGGTATCGAAAACGGCTATTCCAAGCTCGACGATTTCGTCGCCGACAAATCGATCGACGCGGTATGGATCTGCGGCCCTACGCATATGCACAAAGAGCATGCGGTGGCTGCGTTGAAGGCCGGCAAGCATGTGCTGTGCGAGAAGCCGATGGCGATTTCGCCGGCCGACTGCCGTGCCATGATGCGCGCCGCCAAACAGGCGCGCCGCAAACTATATGTCGCTTACAACACGCGCCACAGTCCAAAAATTCAGCACGTGCAGCAGGAATGGAAGGCGGGCCGCTTTGGCAAGCCGGTGCATGGCCGCGCGCATTTCTATTATCCCTATCCGGTCAAAATCGGCGGCTGGCATTCGCGCGAGAAACAGGTCGGCAGTTGGGCGTTTAACGATATCGGCACCCATTTGATCGATCAGCTGCGCTGGTTCCTGGGCGACGCTAAAAAGGTCATGGCAACGCACAAGTCGAGCCCAAGCTGGGGCTATAAGACACCGGACCATGTGGCGGCAATGATCGCGTTCAAGAACGGCTCGGTCGGCACGCTCAGCGCGTCCACCGGCCTGGCGCCGGGCCGCTCGCGCCTCGAATTCTACGCCGATAACGGATACGTCATCATCGACAATGGCATGTTGGGTATGGAGGGATCGATCACCACCGGCATCAAGAACGGCAAGGAGCGCACCGTGAAGCTGCCCTTCTCACCGACTTATAAGCTTCAGGTCGAGGCATTCAGCCGCCACATCGCCAGCCGCGCACCTTATCCGCTGGTGGCGGAGGACGGGCTGGAAAACGTCAAACTCATCAGCCAGGCACGCGGCTGGTAAGCGGGAGGCAGGAATGATGTCGGACGAATTGCATTATCTCTCTCTGCTCGAAGCCGGGCAGAAAATCAGCAACGGCGAAATATCCTCGGCCGAGTTGACCGAAGCCATGCTGGCCCGCATCGAAAAGCTGAATCCCAGCCTGCACCCCTATGTGACCGTCCTCGGCGAAACGGCCCGGTCCGACGCGGCGGCGGCCGACGCTGAATTGGCGCGCGGCGAGGCACGCGGGCCGATGCATGGCGTGCCGATTGCGGTGAAGGATTTGATGGCCATTACCGGTGTGCGCACCAGCGCCGGCATGCCGATTCTCACGGACCGCAAGCCGGATCACGATGCCACCGTGGTGACGCGTCTGCGCGCCGCCGGCGCGGTAATCCTCGGCAAACTCGAACTGACCGAAGGCGCCTATGCGGCGCACCATCCGGACATCACCGATCCGGTAAATCCATGGAACGCTGACTATTGGCCCGGCGTCTCGTCGAGCGGCTCCGGCGTCGCCACCGCCGCCGGGCTCTGTTTTGCCTCGCTCGGCACCGATACCGGCGGCTCGATCCGCTTTCCTTCGCTCGCCTGTGGCGTGGTCGGGCTGAAGCCGACCTGGGGGCGGGTGAGCCGCTACGGCGTCTACCCGCTGTCGGAAACGCTCGATCATATCGGTCCGATGACACGCAACGTGGGCGATGCAGCGGCGATGCTCGGCGCGCTTGCCGGCGTCGATGACAACGACCCGACGACCCTTAGCGCCGATGTGCCGGACTATCTCGCCGCTTTGGCGGACGGCATACGCGGTGTCAAAATTGGCGTCGACGAACAGTTTAACAGCAACGGCGTTGATGGCGTCGTGACCGACGCGCTGAACACAGCGATAAATGTGCTGCGCGGCGAGGGCGCGCAGATTCAAGCGGTGAAGATGCCGCCGCATGATGATGTGGTCGACAGCTGGATACCGATCTGTTCCGCCGAAGCGGCGCTAGGGCATAGCGAGACGTACCCGTCGCGCGCCGCTGAATATGGCCCGGTCATGGGCGGTCTATTGGAAACCGGTGTCGCGCTCAGCGGCGCCGAATACGCTCAAGCGACCATCCACCGCCGGAATTTCAGCGGCCAACTGGCCCGGCTGTTCGACGAGGTTGATCTTATCGCCGCGCCATCCATGGTCGTGCCGACGCCCCGCCTGGACGGCATGGATGAATTGTTGGGCGCTCCCGGTGCGTTGGAGCGGCTCATCCGTTTCACTTCACCCTTTGATCATAGCGGCAGCCCGACGATCTCGTTACCCTGCGGCTTCACCGAGGCATCAGCGCCGCTCGGCTTTCAACTGATCGGCCGGCACCTCGATGAGGAGCTTTTGCTGCGCGCCGGGCACGCCTTCGAGCGCGCGACGGTGTGGAACGCGCGCCACCCGAAAGTTTAACCCATGACCAAGGACACCGCCTTGATTGCTTGCCGAAGTGCCGCTGAAATCGCCGCTGCCGTTGCCGGCGGTGAGAGCACCGCGCTGGCCGAAACGGAGGCAGTTTTGGCCCGGGTTGCGGCGCGCGACGACAGCGTCCATGCGTGGCGATTTATTGACCCCGAACTAGCCCGCGCCAAAGCCCGCGCGGTCGATGCGGCGGCGCTGAAGGGTCCGTTGGCGGGCGCCGGCGTTGGCCTGAAAGACATCATCGATACCGCCGATATGCCGACAGAAAACGGCGTCGACACCGATAAGGGGCGGCAACCAGTTGAGGACGCCACGGCAGTCACGCGTCTGACGGCTGCCGGCGCGGTGATTATCGGCAAGACCGTGACCACCGAATGCGCCTTTCTCACGCCGCGCGAGACGCTGAACCCGCATGATCCGAAACGCACGCCGGGCGGCTCGTCGATGGGCTCGGGCGCGGCGGTCGGCGGCGGCATGGTGCCGCTTGCACTCGGCAGCCAAACGGTTGGCTCGGTATTGCGTCCGGCATCATTCTGCGGCGCCTGGGCCATGAAACCGAGCTGGGGCCTTCTGCCGCGCACCGGCATGATGGCGCTCTCACACATCCTTGATCATATCGGCGTCTATGGCCGCTCAGCCCGCGATTTGGCGCTTATCGTCGATGCGCTCTCCGGCGATGATGGGCGAGACCCGTCCAGCCAGGGGGTGAAGCCGAGCCGCCTCGCCGCCGGCCTGAGCGGACAACCGGTGGGCAAACCGCGCTTCGTCATGCTGCGCGACTTTGCCTGGCCTGACCTTGAACCCTCGAGTGTAAAATTATTTGAAGAGTTGGCTGATCGCCTGGGCGCGCCAGTTGTCGACATGCCGCTGCTCTATGATGACATCTTTGACGTCGCGCAGGACATTTTGGGGCGCGATGCGGCCTATAATCTCGGCGAGCGCTGGCGCACCGCCAGTGAGTTGATTTCACCGGCCTTGCGCGAATGGTTCGTGCGCGGCTACTCGCTAAGCACCGATAAATACCTCTCTCGCATCGAAGCAGTACAGAAAATGCGCATGGCGTTTCCCGCCGTCATCGGGGATTTCGACGCCGCCATCGCGCCGGTAACGGCCGGCGAAGCGCCGAAGGATTTAAGCAATACCGGCAATCCAAAATTCTGCTTGCCGTGGACCACAATTGGCGTGCCCGCGATCAGCGTGCCGGCCCTCAAGGGCCCGACTGGTATGCCGGTCGGCGTGCAGGTGATCGGTCGTCGTGGTGGCGATCTGGAGACGCTCCGCGCGGCGCAATGGCTCGGCGCTGAGCTCGGCGCTGAGATGGTGTAGCCGCAACACGCGGCAATCGCGATGAGCGCCATCGATCCCGCAATCATGGACGGCTATCGCCCGGTTGTGCGCGGGCGCCGTCACATGGCCGTGGCCGGCCATTACCTTGCCGCCCAAGCGGCGCTGAATATTTTGGAAGCGGGTGGAAACGCCGTCGATGCCGGCGTTGCTGGCGGCCTCGTTCTTGCTGTGGTGCACAGCGAATATGTGAATTTCGCCGGCGTCGCGCCGATCATGATTTATTGCGCCGAGAACCGCAGCGTCGAGACCATCAGCGGCCTTGGCTCCTGGCCCGCCGCCATGCCGCCCGATCTGTTCCAGCGCGAATATGGTGGAGAAATCCCCGAAGGGATATTGCGCACCGTGGTGCCTGCCGCGCCTTGTGCTTGGATCAGCGCGTTGCAACGCCACGGCACGATCAGTTTTGCCGAGGCTGCCGCTGAGGCGATCGATTTCGCCGCCCAGGGCTTTATGATGTATCCCTTCATGGCCAGTATTCTGGCCGAACATGAAGCCGATTATGCGCGCTGGCCGTCAAGCGCTGAAATCTACTTGCCCGGCGGCGCGCCGCCGCGGGTCGGTGATGTATTCGTCCAACGTGATCTCGCGGCAAGCCTCAGCTATATGGCGGATGAAGAACGCGCGGCTGCCGGGCAGGGGCGGGTCGCCGGCCTGGAGGCGGCGCGCGATGCCTTCTACCGCGGCGATCTGGCGCAGAAAATTATCCATTATCACCGCGAAAATGGCGGCCTCTTATCGGCCGCGGATTTGGACGACTTCAGAAGCGCCGTCGAAGCTCCGCTGCGCCGGCGGTTCCTCGATTGCGAAATTTATACCTGCGGCGCGTGGTGCCAAGGGCCGGTCCTGGCGCAGACTCTGTCACTGCTCGATGGCGACGTGTTGCGGGCGATGGGTCACAACACGACAGATTATATTCACCATCTTTGCGAGGCCCTGAAACTCTCCTTCGAGGACCGCGAGCGCTATTACGGCGATCCGCGTTTCATCGACGTGCCATTGGAGCGTCTGCTATCGCCGGACTATGTGGCGGCGCGGCGCGCCCTCATCGACGCCGGCCGGGCGCGTGAGGAAATCCTGCCGGCCAGTTCCGCCGAGCCGCCGATACCGCGCGATACGTCCTATATTTGCGTCGTCGGCAAAGACGGCAACGCGTTCTCCGCCACGCCGAGCGATGTGTCCTATGACACGCCGCTGATTCCCGGCACAGGTTTCAGCCCGTCATCGCGGGGCTCGCAATCTTGGGCCGATCCGGCGCACCCGTCCGCCGTGGCACCCGGCAAGCGTCCGCGTCTCACGCCCAATCCGGCGTTGGCGATCCGCGCCGGTGAATTCGTCATGCCTTTCGGCACACCGGGCGGCGATGTGCAATGTCAGGCCATGCTTCAGGTGCTGATGAATATCCTGCTGTTCGACATGAACCCGCAGGCGGCCGTCGAGGCACCGCGTTTTGCCACCTACAGCTTTCCAAATTCATTTGCCCCGCATGAGGTCTATCCGGGACGGGTGAATTTGGAAGCCCGAATCGCCCAGCAAACTGAAGCGGAATTGGCGGCGCGCGGCCATGACGTGTGGATGTGGCCCGACTGGAGCCCGCTTGCCGGCGCCGTATGCCTGATCTATCAAAATCTTGAGCGTGGCACCTTGGCCGGCGCCGCCGATCCACGCCGCCCGGCGATCGCTGCCGGGCGCTGAGCAGTAGATTACGCAGCAGACCTCAGATCGAGCACGATTTTGACCGCATGGGTGCGGTTGGCGGCGCCAAGTTTGCGCAGAATCCCCTTCATGTGGAGCTTCACCGTGACAACTTGCAGGTCGAGGACGGTGGCAATTTCCTTGTTCGATTTACCTTCGATGAGTTGTTCAAGTACCTCAGTCTCACGCGGCGTGAGGCTACGCAGCGGGCTGTCGAGCGGTACATCTCCGCCCTCGGCAGCGCTGCTAGCTTCGTCATAGAGCGCCGAAGGAATAAATTTTTCACCCGACATAACGAGGCGGAGCGCATTCAGCATCGCATCTCCGCCCAGCGTCTTCGGCAAATAGCCGTTGGCGCCATGTTCGAGCGCACTGGTCATGTCCTGGTGGCGGATCGGGCCCGAGAGCATCACGATTGGCGTGTCCAGGTACCGTTTTCGCATCGTGTCGAGGCCATCAAAGCCCGAGCCCCCCGGCATGTTGAGGTCGAGGATAATCAGATCGAGCGCAGCCTCGCTGGCGGCCAATTCAGCCGCTTGGTCATAGTTCTCGGCTTGTAGAACTTCGACCTCATCATCGAGGCGCGAGCAATAGAATGCCAGCGCATCGCGCACCAACTTATGGTCGTCCGCGAGTAAAACCCGCATGTACATCTCCCGGCGTCTGCTTAGTCAGGACGCCCGATTCGCCATTATTTTCCCACATTAGCGCGCGCCGCGAAACGGAGGTAGTCGACACATCCCAGGCGGTGTGCCGGACAAACCGTTCGTCGAACAAAAAGAAGCAGTTTCGGCCAATCGTATCGGAAGTAACAATTACCACTTAACGATGTAAAAACCCTATTTATCAGAGTATAAACCCTACTATTTGGTATATGTATGTAATATATAGTGGTGTATATGATACAATTATGTTTCAAATTATTTTGTAGTTAAAAAAACTATTATTTTCAGGTTCCAATATTTATGTGAGAATCTTGCAAAGATGAATATTTTTCATTGTGGATTATTCCGTTTTCTCGGCGGACATCGCGCGCGCAATTTCAATGAAGCGAACTCATCAAGCGAACCAGTTACATATTTGGCCGCAGCGCGGCGCGCATTTGCCGCGCCCTTTTTCTTAACCTCGTTCTCGTCTTCGCGCTCGGCTCGGCAATCGGTTTTGTCGGCGCCGGTGATGTGGCGGCTGGCGATAAGTTGTTCGCCTCGAATATGGATTCCGTCTCGGTGTTCGGCGCCAGCGAATTGAAAGTCAAGAAATCCAATACCTTTCACCGTTGGGACAAGATGCTGGAGCGCTACGCTGCCCAAGACGCGCGCCTTGCCAAAGGGCGCGGGCGCATCAACGAAAAGCGTGGCCTGCAGTTGTGGGAAGAAGTGATTTCCGGCCTTAAAGGCATGGACCCTGTTACGCAGATCAAAGAAATTAATAGCTATTTCAATGCTTTCACCTATCAATCCGACGCAAAAAATTATGCCATTCAAGATTATTGGGCGACCCCGTATCAGTTTCTAAGCCGCGCCAAAGGCGATTGTGAGGATTTCTCTGCGGCCAAATACCTGGCGCTCAGGGCGCTCGGATTCCATTCCAACCAACTGCGTCTCGTGGTCGGCTATGACCGCGTGCGCGGTGGCGCGCACACGGTCTTGCTGGTCGTCGTCGGCGGCCGCGTGCTGATGCTCGACATCGGTGACAACACCATCGTTGAGATGTCCGGTGTGAAAATATTCGATCCGTTTTATTCGGTCACGGAGTCCGAAGGCTGGATGCACATGAAGCGCGCTTGAGGGTGAACCGCAAGCTCCCCACTCAGGCGCAATTCATGTGTAAACAGTCAAACATAGCCGCGCGAAGCCCGCTATCATGGCGGACCACCCGTGGCCCGCCGGGTTAACCTGCGGCGGAGCTAAGGGCGCCTTTAATGGCGTCGATGAGATCGCGTAGCCCCACCGGCTTCAGAAGGACGGTGGAGACGCCGAGCCCTTCGAGCTCGCGCTCCATCTCGCCTGTAAAAAAAACCGGTGACAACGACGATCGGCAGATTGGCATGCTTTGCGCGCGCTTGGCGCACCAGCTCTGAGCCGCTGCCGCGCGGCATCTTGAGGTCGGTGATCAAGGCATCGGGCGGGCCCTTCCGCCATCAGTTCGAGGGCGCTCACGCCGTCCGGTGCGGTGGTCACGCGGAAGCCTTCCAAGTCGAGAATGCGGGAAAGCATCTTCGACGCGACGGGCTCGTCTTCGACCAGCAGCAGATGGGCGCCGTTCACGGTATTAGCGGTCATGAAGGGCTGGGCTCATCGCCGATTGCGTAGGGCAAGGTGATGGAGAACGAAGTGCCCTCGCCACTGGTCGTGGCCGCCAGTTCACCGCCCATCTCGCTGATGATGCTCTGACTGACAGAGAGCCCAAGGCCCATGCCCTGACCGACTTCCTTGGTGGTGAAAAACGGCTCAAATATTGAATCGAGCTTGTCTTCGGGAATGCCGCCGCCATTGTCGTTCACCGTCACGCATATTGTCTCGGCCTGTTCATCATCGACCAGGGCAACGGTGATGGAGCCCTTCGCACCATCGGCGTCGGCTGCCAATCTATCCAATATGGCGTCATGCGCGTTACTGAGAAGATTGACCATCACCTGCTCGAGGCGAATGGGGTGTCCGAACACGGGATTCGCTGTGGGCGGAATCGCGGCGTTGATTTCGATATCTTCTAAGCGGTATTGCTCGAGCATCATCTCGACCGCCCGATGGATGGAGGCGGCGGGGTCCATCAGACTGGGCTCAAGCGCATCGCGCCGCCCGAAAATGCGCAAATGGCCAATAATATCGGCCATGCGCTGGCACTGCCCGACAATGATTTCGAAATGCTCACGCCCGGTCTCAGGCTCGAGCGTTCCGGCATCCATTTCCATCAGGCAGCGATCGGCGGCCATGCGGATAATGTAAAGCGGTTGGTTGAGCTCATGCGCCATGCCGGCGGCCATCTGTCCGAGGGTGGCAAGTTTCGAGGTTTGAATCAGCTGCGCTTCGACCTGCTTTTGATCACTGATGTCATCGATGATCGTAAGAAAATGCGTTACCTCGCCGTCGCTACTGCGAATGACGCTGGTCATGGAGCGGCACCAAAAGGCGCTTCCGTCGGTGCGCCGCAACTGAATTTCGCGCTGCGACGAGCCATCTTGCTTCGCTTCGGAAAGGATTTGTTCGTGATTCTGCGGTGGAGACGCGTCGCGCTGCCAGGCGAACAGATCGTCGCCGATATAGTCTTCGCCGTTTACGCCGGTGATGTCGCCGACACGCGAATTGACATATTCCACCGTGCCGTCTGGGTCCGCGATCAGCACCGCATTGGGGCTCTGCGCGACGGCGCTCGACAATTTGTGCAGCTGGTCCTCCGCTTCCTTGCGCTCGGTAATGTCGAGCGACACGGTGATCACATTGCGTACGCCGCCATCCTGATCGCGGAGCGGAGATTTGGTGGTGAGCAGCGTGCGGGTGATGCCGCCGCCATCGTCGAAGCCTTCCTCGATCGCTGCGATCGTCTCGCCACTCTCAAAGACCTGCCGGTCGATCTCCTGACTGCGGCGGCCGAATTACTGCCCCATCAGGTCGCCGACGGTCTTGCCGACCGCGTCGTCCGGTTCAACGCGAAGTGTTTCTGCGAGCTTGCGGTTAACGAATTCAAATTTTGAATTCCTGTCGGTGGCGCCGATCAGGGCGGGCACGGTATCGATCACCAGGCGCAACATTTCCTCGCTTTGGCGCAGTGCTTGATCGCCAAGGCGGGTATTCTTCTCCAGTTTCTGCTGCAACCGCGCGCCGTGCCGTTGCAGGTCTAGTTGATGGCGCCGCATCCGCAACAAATTGTGTAGCCGTGTGCCGAATTCGCGTGCATCCACTGGACTGGTGATGAAATCAGTGGCGCCCGCATCGAGCGCCCGGTAGCGATACGACTTGTCCTCAAATGCAGTCACAATAATGACCGGCACGTCGGCGCAGTCCTTTTGCGCGCGGAACGCCGCCGTGAAGGCGGCGCCGTTCATGGTGCCCATCTTAAAATCGCTGATCACGATATCGGGGATATTGTCCTTGCACCATTCAAGCGCCTTGATGGGATCGGCGAAACTTTGCACTTCGGCATCCGGCACGATTGATGCCGCCAGACGCGAATAAATGCGCCGATTGGTGATCTGGTCGTCGATGATGGCGATCAAGGACATGGCACTGCCGCTCCAGCTATCCGAAACCGCGCGCCTGCCGGCGCGTGGCGTAATAATCACGCTGATAGGTATCACGGAAGGAGCGCGGCCGTGTCGAAGCCGCCCAATCCAAGAGCGACATATTTTCGTTCAGCGCCGCCTGGCGGGCGGTGAGGATGGCTTCAACTTCGTCTTCCGCCATGGTCTCAACCATGATGGCCAGCCCATCGCAATCGCTGACATGCGGCATAATGCAGACCGGTATGGTCGCACAGCGCGCCAAATAGGGTCGCGGCGCGCTTCACGTTGCGCTTCTCGAACGCTGCGTACAGGCCGAGCAGGATATCACGCAGCTCGCGGTGCTCGGCATGGGAGATTTCACGAAATCGCTCATGTGCGGGCGCCTCGATGGCACGTATCTCAGGCACGTCATTGCTTTTTTTATTACCCATTTCGCAGGCCGTGGTTTCGCTACCAGCACTCAGGTTAAATAGTATACTTTGCAACTAATTCAGCCAACCAAAGCTTGCCGCCTTAACTGCGGGGAGCATAATATCCGCCTGAATCCTTGAGGAGAATACGCATGACTGCCTGCATCGTCGGCTGGAGCCACACCCCGTTCGGTAAACATGAAGATGAAGATGTCGAATCGCTGATCGTCAAGGCGGCGCAGGGCGCGCTTGCCGATTCGGGTCTGGAAGCAACGGATATCGACGAAATCTTCGTTGGCCATTGCAATGCCGGCTTTTCGCGCCAGGAATTCACCGCCTCACTCGCCTTGCAGGCCGATGACGCTTACCGCTTTATCCCGGCGACCCGGGTTGAGAATGCTTGCGCGACCGGCAGTTCCGCCATTTATCAGGGTATCAAAACGATTGAGGCCAAACGCGCCCGTTTCGTGCTGGTGGTCGGCGTCGAGAAAATGACTAATACAAAGGGCCCCGCTGTCGGCGAAAACCTGCTGCGCGCCTCTTATGTAAAAGAAGAGGCCGATATCGAGGGCGGCTTTGCCGGTGTGTTCGGCACCGTTGCCGAGAATTATTTTCAGCGCCACGGCGATCAAAGCGATGCCTTGGCCAAGATCGCGGCCAAGAACCACAAGAACGGCGCAAACAATCCACTGGCCCAAATCCAAAAGGACCTGGGCTATGATTTCTGCCGCAACGTCTCGGACAAAAATCCGCTTGTGGCCGGGGGCCCGCTCAAGCGCACCGATTGCTCGCTCGTCTCCGACGGCGCCGCCGCGGTGATTCTGAGTGATGTCGAAACCGCGCTCACCATGCCCAAGGCAGTGATCTTTCGCGCCGCCGCGCATGTGAACGATTATCTGCCGATGAGCCGGCGCGATATATTGATGTTCGACGGCTGCGAGAAAGCCTGGGGCAAGGCCCTCGGCGATGCCCGCCTGACGCTAGATGATCTTGATTTTGTTGAAACACATGACTGCTTCACCATCGCCGAACTGATCGAATATGAAGCCATGGGGCTGACCGCGCGCGGTGAAGGCGCCAGAGCCATTCACGAAGGCTGGACGGAGATGGACGGCAAGCTGCCGGTCAACCCGTCGGGCGGCCTCAAATCGAAGGGCCACCCGATCGGCGCCACCGGCGTTTCGATGCATGTCCTCAGCGCCCAACAACTAACCGGCACCGCCGGCGGCATTCAGGTCAAGGACGCCAAGCTTGCCGGCATCTTCAACATGGGTGGGACGGCGGTGGCCAACTTCTGCTCGATTTTGGAACCGCTCAGATAGTAACAAAACCCTTTCCCCGAAGGGGAGAGGGCTCGGGAGAGGGAAGAGACAAAGCGCGGCAGCGCTAAGCATCGAATGGGGTGATTATAGCGCTTCGCGCTTGGTTCGCCCCTTCTCCCCAACCCCTCTTCCCCGCTGGGGAAGAAGGGCTTGTCACGTTTCTAATAAAGCTCCGCCTTGTCATCCACCGCATGCCCCCGCTTTGGCGTGGGCATGCTGCGCTCGTAAGTCATGAAATCCGTGCCGTCCTGTTTGGTGCCGGCGGTTTTCACGGTGACGATGCCGGCTGTCGGCGGGGCATTAGAGAATTTCTTTCGCCGTGATGGCCCAAATCATTATTAGTGACGGGTTGATAACTGTCGCTTCGTCCGACGCCTATTGCGTGTTCACCAAATTTTGAGCGATCCACCCGTCAAAAGCGTTGAGAATCGGATTGTAATGTTCGTGATCTTCTACTCCGTTCCAATGATCTGACGAACTAAGCTTGAGCATAAACAATGTTTCTCCGCTCGCTGGGTCTATCGCTTCCAAGGTGGTTGTCGCCTTCACACCACCATACTCATCACGAATATTAATCACCATGAAGGGGCCATATATTTTTTCCACGCGTCGAAGCCCAAGAAGGCCGTATACATCGGATATTTCATCAGCATACCCGTCATCAATAACTTTTCTTTCAAAATCCGCGACCAGATATGTTTCGCCAAATCTCTCCAAATTCGCAATTGCGTCGCGCAGATAATTTATTTGATCTTCGATACTAGATCGTATGGTGCTTCCGCTCAGCCTGAGTATTGCGAAAGAGAGATACTTATCTATGGGAACCGATCGGCTGACCGATATC
>Ga0114993_10002549_pt1 | contig 19777 bp, 21 predicted proteins | sample ArcticOcean_MG_C_FD_87042 | JGI IMG/M metagenome (GOLD analysis project Ga0114993, IMG submission 87042) | Marine microbial communities from western Arctic Ocean - ArcticOcean_MG_CB2_150 | ecosystem: Environmental > Aquatic > Marine > Oceanic | place: Arctic Ocean: Canada Basin | collected...
AATCGGTCAATTCGACAGAGATTCTTGCGGTTCCAAATCAGATTCATTTCGATGACCCGGTCTTAACCGATCCTATCCAGGAAAGAACGAATGCGATCCTATCCTTTAGACCCTTGTGACTCACCCATTTCAGTTCTTGTTCGCCTGCAGGTGAGCCGATGAGTACCGCGCTTGATGGCATTCGTGTCCTCGATCTTTCCAGACACCTGGCGGGTCCTTACTGTTCAATGATGCTGGGAGATCTGGGAGCAGAGGTGATCAAGGTAGAGCGCCCCGGGGTGGGTGATGAGACGCGGCATTGGGGTCCGCCATTTCTCGATGGCGAATCGGCATACTACCTGTGCTGCAATCGCAACAAGAAGAGTCTGACACTCAATTTGAAGGACGAACGGGGTGTTCAAATTGCGCGGCAGCTGGCCGAGCAGAGCGATGTTTTGATAGAGAATTATCGAGGCGGCGTTCTGGACGAGATGGGATTGGGATTCGAACAGCTCAGAAAATTGAATCCCGGTTTGATCTATTGTTCAATCAGCGGGTTCGGTCACACAGGTCCCGATCGGGATCTGCCTGGATACGACTTTATTATTCAGGGACGTGGGGGATATATGTCCGTCACGGGAGAACGAGACGGGGCGCCCACAAAGGTGGGCGTTGCGTTTGTGGATCTCGCCACGGCCCTTTTTGCGTGCAACGGGATCCTTGCTGCCCTGTTCGCCAGAGAGAAGACAGGCGAAGGTCAGCATCTGGATATGGCGCTTCTGGATTCCATTGTGGCGATGCTTGCGAATATGGGTAGCAATTACCTGTGCTCCGGAGAGGTTCCCGAGCGATGGGGCAGTGCGGTGGCCAGTATTGTGCCCTATCAGGCGTTCGAGGCCAAAGATGGGTACCTGATTCTGGCGATTGGAAATGATAGTCAGTGGAAAAGATTCTGCGAGGCGGCCGGAAGAGGGGACCTGGGCGAGGACGATCGGTTCACGACGAACCCGAATCGGGTGACGCATAGAGAGGCGCTGGTGCCAATGCTGGAGCTGCTGCTCAGGGAGCGGACGGTGGCCGATTGGGTGACTCTGTGCAATCGTGCGGATGTGCCCGCCGGACCGGTGAATACGATAGACAAGGTGTTTTCGGATACCCAGCTTCAGGCAAGAAATATGGTCATACATCTGGAGCGAGTGGACGGGACGTTTGTGCCAATGGTGGGATCGCCGCTGAATCTCTCACAGACACCCGTCGCAATGCTTCTTCCGCCACCGCGCCTGGGCGAACATACGGACGAAATTCTGCGAGACATGCTGTCGCTCGAGGAAGAGGAGATCGCAGACTACAAGAACAATGCGGTAATTTGAGTTTCCCAATTCTCACAGGTTAGGCGGCAAGAAGCTGCCGGACAAAGCCTCCGCTTGATGATCGGCTCAAACGCTTATGCTACGATTGACCGGGCCCTTCCAGAACGCCATTAAGCTTTCCGTTTGTTCCAGTAGATCATACCTGTCACGACGGCCAGCAAGCACAGGTTCATGATCAAGAGCGCTCTCCTTAGCGTCGATAACTTCCCCTCGAGCACGATTTTGTGCTCACCTTCCGAAAGCCGCAGCGCAATGAACCTGCCCGCAGTCTGCATCGGGGTGACCCGCTCACCATCGACCGTGACTTCCAGGTTGGGATAGTAAGCGTAGGCCAGTCTCGCGAAGCAGTCCGCAGAGACATGAAGGTCCAATTCTACCCGCTGGTTCCAGACCTGGTGGCGCAAGACGTTCGCTTTTGGCGAGGTCCCCAGGTCCTCCTCGCCATCCGCATCCAGCAGCAGGATACGCTCGGACGTGCGGTTTCTTGAGTTGAATCCCATTGCGCGGACCATTTTCCTGAATGCGATCTGTGTCTCTGCTTCGCTCAGCGTAAGAACAGGATAGTCCCAGGGGCTGGTTCTGGAGGATACGATGACTGGTCTCACGTTCTGGAATTTGTAGTACAGAGATTCGACGAATTTGGGCTGGGGAATGAGGAGGTGCTGTGCGTTCAGTAGATGGACGCCTGCAAAGATGATGTCGGCGTCTTCTCTTTTCGAGAGATGATCAGATCTTGTGATGCCTTCGAAAATGCGGTTCATTTCCAGACGGAAAGGGTATCCGAAGGCCGATCCGGCAAGCGAGTGCCCCGGGTGGATATACAGGGAGTGCGGAATACTCGTGTTGATTTGCATCCAGGTGATGGCGTGGTTGGGGTAGTGACCACTTGTGGTATATACGATGCGGTGATTCGGGATCGGTTCGTCCAGCCGTGTGTTGAGTTCACCGTATTTCAGAGCCGGGGGAATGGCCGCGAACAGGGTACCGGATTCTCGATAGGGGTGCTGAAAAGTGGTGGGTCCCAGATCGACGAAGATGAACAGCAGGAGAAAAGTGAAGATGCGCGTGATGCCCCACTTTGTGCCCAGAGCCTTGTAGAGATACAGGCTGCCTGTTCCGGCGACAAGACTCAGGAAGAAGGAGACGAAGAGCAGATAGCGACCTGAGTTGAAGGCCTGAACCACCGGCAGGGAGCGCAGGATTGGCCAGTTGTGACCGGCCACGAGAATGCTGGACCCGAGCAGGCAGACGAGAGGTGCCCACCCGACGAGGTCGCGTACAGGTCGGTTTCGGACAACTGCGATGACGCCCGCAATCGAGATGAGGATGACCGAGATTCCCAGATAGCCACCGTAAAAATGGGGAAGCGCGCCGAAGAGACGGAGACGGTAGTTGGACCATAGGAAAACGTGACGCCACGTAGGATCCGGGAATCCCGGAAAAGACAGTCCTTTTGACAGGGTGGTGTATTCTCTCTCGAGATACATCGGCAGGAGGTGGTACGAGGCAAGTACGATTTCACCTAAGAATAGTCCCAGGGCATACAGGTGCGTTCGATCGGGAAAGTGACGAAAGTTGCCAGTCAACCGAATCAGAATGTAGAGTCCCAGAAAACCGGTAGCCCAGATGCGTAACCGGGATGGGTAAATGCGAGTGCAGCGAGCGTGAGGGCGCCGAAAGTCGCAGCGGATAGCGGGTTGGCTGTGTGACGAAGTCGTTCGAAGAAGTAGAATGGAAATGGGAGCAGCCCGTAGATAACGGAAAGCGGCAGCCTGCCCATCAAGAGCACTTGCTGGGTGTGCCAGAAGCAGGCAACGTAAGCAATTCCTGCGACAAAACCCGCTTGTCGCGAGCCAGTGAGCGAACGCGTGAAGAGATACATACCGATGCCCGAGACCACGTGTCCGGCGGCGAGTATAAAATTTACGGAGAAGAAGAAGTCTGTGAAGATCAGGTTGGCTGCGCCTACGAGGTAGAAGAAGAGAAAGCCGTAGAACTGAAGAAAAGGTGAGCCCATCGCCAGGAAGTTTGTCCAGATGGGGATCTCACCCAGGGCGAATGAGCGTGCGGCGATCCAGGCATAGGGAAGGTGATTGTTCGTGTCCGCCAACCAACTGGAATCGCCGCGGGAAAAATAGAATCGGACGAGCACCAGGCTGACAGCGGCGAGCAGCCAGAGCGTTCGGCGCTCCGATTCGAATATATAGTCGAAAAACCTGGTGAGTCTGGATCTGATGATTTCAAGGAGGATGAGCGAGATGGCCGTGGCAAGGATCAGGGCGGCAAGGAGGCCGTCGATCCAGGTTAGGGGAACATCTTGCTGGACGGCCTTCACGAACAGATTGAGGGCCTCATATCTCACGCCCGGTGACAGGACATTGAGCTTGTCCAGTGTATAGTATTGGAAACAGACAAGCAGAAATGTCATACTGGAGAGGAGCAAGATTACCAGGCGATTGCGGCCGGCCTGGTTCGCATCGGTTTGTTGGCGGGAGTCTTCCAAATCGATTTGTACGCCCGCTACATATAGGGCGAGTCCATTCGTGTCAAATGTTGAGAAGGGTGGCGATGGTTCCGCCGAGCACGGCTTGTTGATCCGTCTCGGAAATACCTGAGGCTTTGACTTTGGCGATGTCTGTCCGGATATAGGTCGCGAGATCCGGTGTGGGGTACGGTCCATCCGAGCCCCATATGACGCGGGAGGCACCGACGCGTTCTACGGCCTCCCGGATTTTCCAGAGCAGGATGACGCCGCTGATGTCCAGGTAGACGTTGTCGCACGCCTCTGCGATGGCGATGAACCGATCCATCAGGGGCTGATCGGTGCCCAGGTATCGGCCGAGGTGCGCGGCGATGATGCGTGTGTCTGGAAAGGATCTGGCCATCCGGTTCAGGTCTGCGTCACGACCGATGAAGTCGATCAAGCAGGGCACGCCGAGTTTTCCTGCGAGTTTGAGTACGGGGTCCGATACGTAATCGGCAAGGGTGCATTCCCCGCAGTGAATCTTGATGCCTTTGAATCCGCCGTTGACCACGGCATCTTCCAGGATGTCGAGGATGGGTCGTTCGGTGCTGGGTAGCGCGTAGGCATACGGTATGAGGCGATCGGGATATTGTGACTGTGCATCGGCTGCCATTTCGACGGCGGTCCAAGCTGTGGTACATATCGCGAATACAACCGACTTGTCAACACCCGATTCGTCCATCGATTCGATGATGGCTTCCGCAGTATACTCCGTTTTCTCCGCGTTTCCGTGTTTGAGATGTACGTGGCTGTCGATGATCATTGAGTTGGCTCTCATAGGGGGTAGACCTGCGGGCTTGATTCGATCTGTACAGAGTGGCGGGGCACTCTGTTCATTCTGGACTTATATTCCAAAAATAATAGTGATCACGAATTCATCATGAATCTGTAATGTGATATGCTTATCTTAAGGCGTCTCGGGTTCTGTCTTTTGCCCATTGTTTCAGGCGGTCCTGAGAGTACAACTATATCGAAATGCAGTCAAGAGGTATTGACCCAGAGGAAACCGGATGGCTGATTTGTCGGAAGAGGAGTTGGTGGAACGGATACGTCGCATACAGGCCGGGATCCGTGATCGCGTGATTTCACACATCGAAACGCAGAGTCTGGAAGACCTGTCGGTAGTGGCGGCCGAAACCGAGGGAGATACGATCTACGCAGTCGATCGTGTGAGCGAGGAGGTGCTGTGTGATCTCTTTCGGAAAGAGCTTGCTGAGGTGACTTCTTTCGTGTTGATCGGGGAGGGATTAGATGAATCTGGTCAGGTGTTCCCTGAGGGGACGGATCCTGGCGATGCCAAATACAGAGTGATTGTCGATCCTATCGATGGCACACGGGGACTGATGTATGACAAGCGATCCGCCTGGGTGCTCACGGGGGTTGCGCCGAACAGAGGGGAGAAGACTTCGCTTTCTGATATCACTGTGGCGGTTCAGACGGAGATTCCCACGCAGAAGCAGTTTCGCGCAGACATTTTGTGGGCGGTGAAGGGGAAGGGGGCGGGCGCTGAAGGTTATAATCGGCTAGACGGAACCTCCGGGCCCTTGTCGCTGAAGCCCTCCGGGGCGGATACGATCGAACACGGGTTCGCAATGCTGTCCAGGTTTTTTCCCGGCGCAAAGGATGTGCTGGGTCAGGTGGAAGAGGCCCTCGTGGAAGCGCTGATCGGTCCGGTACAGCCAGGCAAGGCACGACTCTTCGAAGATCAGTATATCTGCAGCGGGGGGCAGTTTTACGAGTTGGTGGCGGGACACGACAGGTTCAATGCGGATCTGAGACCGAATCTGGAACGGGTGATTCGATCGCGCGGTCACAGTCTGGGAATATGCTGCCATCCTTATGATGTGTGTACGGAGTTGATCGCTCGGGAGATGGGGGTAATCATCACGGATCCGGAAGGACAGGCGCTAGATTCGCCGCTGGATACCACGAGTCCCGTTGCGTGGGTAGGGTATGCCAACACCACCTTGCGTGAGCAGATAGAGCCAGTCCTTCAGCGCGTGTTGAAAGAGTACGATCTGCTGTGACAGAGCGCAAAGAAACGGCCCGGTGTGATTGCCGGGCCGTTCGATCATAGGCATAAAGTCTTCAATTGGCTGCTGCTGCCTTCTTAATCCTCTGACATTATCGTTTTGAGTGGTTGGGTTACCTCATACGACCTTCCTGCCTGCTCCTTCCTACGAGTGATCCGTCGTCAGCGCCCTGGTGATGGCCCTGCTCAGATCTCTGGAAGCCATCGGCTTCAGGAGATAATCTCCAAATCCGACCTCCGAAGCTCTCTCCGGTGAGATTGCAGATCCGAACCCTGTGAGCAAGATCAGCGGGACATCCGGTCGAATGTCTTTGACGCGTTCCGCCAGGTCCGTACCGGTCATATTTGGCATAAAGTAGTCCGTGATGATGACCTGATACCGGTCGGGCTGATTCTTAAACTCCTCGAGCGCGTCCTTGCTGCTCGTTTTGATGACCACTTCGTAGCCTAATCGCTCGAGCATTTCCTTGCCCATTTTGGCCAGATCTTCCTCGTCGTCAACGAACAGGATGCAGGGTTTGCCACCGTCACCCAGGGTTTGAGTCTGGGTAGCCTCTGGGACAGGCTGGTCCTCACAGACGGGAAGGAATACGGTAAAGATGGTTCCCTTACCCTCTTCGCTCTCCACCGTAATGGATCCGCCCAGTCCGTTGATGATGCGCTGTACCATCGCAAGTCCCAGACCGGTTCCCTCACCCTCGGGTTTTGTGGTGTAAAAGGCGTCGAATATGTTTGTGAGTTTGCCCGATGGGATGCCGGATCCCGTATCGCTCACCTGCAGCTTTACATGTTCGCCAGGCAGCAAGTCGTGATACTGGGTAAAGGAATAGGGGAGGTCGACCCTTTTTAGCTTTACGCTCAGGGTGCCACCCGATTCACGCATCGCGTATCCCGCGTTCAGGCAGAGATTCAGGAGCAGCTGGTGAATTTCTGACAGATCTGCGGATACCGACCCGGTTTCCGGGTCCAGTTCTTGTTCAATATTCACCGTTCTGGGTACCGAAGCACGGACCAGGTGCAAGGAGTCCGTTATGAGGGGAACGATTCGGATGGGCTTCCGTTCAACTGTGCTGCCGCGACTCACCGCGAGCAGTTGCTGCAAGAGGTCCTTTGCCCTGTATCCGGCCTTGAGTGCTTCTTCGATATTGTATCGCGTGCGGCTGCCTTCCAGGGTATTATCCCTGGCCATTTCACTGTATCCCAGCACGATAGATACGATGTTGTTGAAGTCGTGTGCGATTCCACTGGTGAGCTGCCCCAGCGTTTCCAGACGTTGTGCCTCACCAAGCCGTGCTTCCAACCTGAGTCGCTCTGCCTTTCGCGCCCTTTTCTGGATGAATCGCACCAGTGCGTAGATGCCACCGATGGCTGCAAGGGCAATGAGCGAGTATGTGATCATGCTTGGTTCTCCGCTTCCAATTCAAATGGATGAAATCCATTCCCGAACAAATCGGCAGTCTGCCTAACCTCTAGATATTTTGGATCATTGCCGCCAATACCAAACGTACACGGGTATTGCACATACCGTGCCTGAATCCACACCTGGAGAATATGATATGCAAGGATAATAAAAACAATTATTTGGGACGTGATCAAAGATGAACCAGGAGAGGGCTCAAATCAGCCAATTGGTGGATATGACGCAAATAATCTGGTCCATTTGCACCAATTGGGCAATCAGGGGAAGCAGTGAGGAAGGGTAAGGGCAAACCAGTGGGGCTGGTCACTCCATCATATACTTCTTTTCCTTGTATTCGATACTGATGATCTCCTTGGGTGAAGCTCCCGGAATGACTTTGAAGATCAGTCCCGGGATTCCCAACAGCTTGCTCGCGATGATGCCGGCTTGTTTGGCGTTCAGGAGGCGGGCCCTGACCTCCTGGCCTACTGCAACGAAGATAATGGGTCGAGTGCGGATCGAGAATTGCCGGATGGTGTCCTGGCCGTCAAAATGATTGAAGATGATCTCGTGATCCGTTGTGATCAATTCCCCCTTCATTCAATTGTTGTAGCCGGGAACGCCGCCTAGATATTCGATGTCGGTGATCGACTGGGCGTAAACGCTGATCGGAACACAGAGGGTCAGCATCCAGATGATCAGAATGGATTTGATAGGTTTCATCCAGGCTCCTGTTTCTGCCGAAGGCGAGGGAACTTGCTTGCAAGTTCTAATAGAATATAAGAGTTACTCGATACTTGTAAATCTCAAAGGCGGAATGCCTGAACCCATCTTTTTCCAGGTGAACGGCCCATTCTTTTTCTCTTGACCACGACCGGATCTCGGATCACTATTGTTGTGATGGTACACGGTGAGTCCATACCCTTCCGCTGGAGGAGAATATGTCCGATCCATTTCAACCAATCGATCTGAGCACTTACTGGAACGCAAATTCGGAAAATGTGAAATCCCGTGACGGATTCCTGTGGCCGGCGCCAGAAGAGGACCCAAACCGGACACCTCTGACTCATTTGCCTGGTGGATCGTCCCTATTCTGGGGTGTTCCTTTCGAGCTTGCCGATCGGGAGGTGGAGCCTTCAGCAAATTCCTTCATCGAGGTTGTGAAGGGCGGATCCCTTTCTGACAGCGTCAAGGTGGAGATTGGGTCGAAAGCAAAGAGAGTGCTCTTTGCCCATCTCTGCGCTTCCGTTGAAAATGGCCCGACGATCGAGGGTACAGGCGAGGATATCGGATCTTACAAGATTATGTTTGATGACGGATCTGTGGTCGAGCAGGAGCTTCGCCGCCGCTTCGAGATTCACGATGTGACCGTGCCCTGGGGACATCATCCGTTTCTGTGCAGGGCCTGCAGCGAGTTTCTGGCCGTTCCACTCGACGACAGGTCCATACCGTATGGTCCGGCCCAGGTGGGCGTGAAGTCGAACAGCAGTGACCTGGCAGGCTGGTGGTTGTACGACTGGGAGAATCCCTCACCAGATAAGGGCATTGCCAGCATCGAGGTGTGCGCATCCGGAAACACGCCAATCCTTCTTGGAGCCATCACCCTGTGTCACGAAGCGAAAGATCCCTTCGCCTGGCCGCCAAGAGAAGATGTGGCGCTTTCGATCGATGGGGATCCAGGTGACTCTGTTGTTGTGGAGATGACGCGAGGCGTTGTGGCCAGACAGGATGCGCTATTCGTCCCGGACAAAGATTTTACGACCACAGAGGAAACGGGTTGGGGAAGAGGGGGGCAGACGGTCAAGAAGGGGCAGTATCTAGAAATTCACGGATCGCCGGAAGGAACGCTCGAGATTCAGGCAGGAGATGGAAAAGGATCTGTGAGATGGGGAGATGTGCTCGAGAACAAGACGGCTTCGGATGGTCCGGTTAAGGTTTCACTCGTTTCTCCCAAAGGGAAGCAGTGGGTTCACGTCCGGGTCACCGATGAAGATACAGGTCAACCCGTGGGCACACGGATTCATTTCAGATCGCCACAGGGCGCTTACTTTGCCCCGCACGGCCATCAGGCGGATGTGAATATCGCCTGGTTCGAGGATATGGGGGGGGACTGCAAGGTGCGGGGAACCCCGTATGCGTATATCGACGGCAAGTGCCAGATCGAGTTGCCCATCGGTCAGGTCTATGTGGAGGTGGTGAGAGGGTTCGAATACGTCCCGGTGAGGAAGACTGTGGAGATCAAACCGGGGCAGAAGGATTTGTCTTTGAAGATCAAGCGGTCGATCGATATGAAGTCCAGGCAATTCTATTCGGGGGACACACACGTCCATTTCCTGTCCGCCCAGTCGAGTCACCTGGAAGCGGAGGCAGAGGATCTGAATGTGGTGAATCTCCTGGCGAGTCAGTGGGGTCGGCTGTTCACGAGCTGGGAGGAATTCACCGGTGGACTGTCGCCGACCAGCAGTGAGAATCACAAGATCTGGGTGAGCCAGGAGAATCGGCAGCACGTGTTGGGCCATATCAGTCTCCTTGGACTCAAGGATCTCGTCGCGCCGATCTGTACCGGGGGGCCTCAGGAGGATTGGGTCGGAGGCGAGGTGCAGGTGTTGATGGCCGATTGGGCCGAGGAGTGCAGGCGTCAGGGTGGTCTGGTGATTATGCCGCATATGCCGCTTCCGGATTTCGAGAACGCGGCCAACATCGTCCTTGGCCACGCAGATGGTGCGGAGATGTGCTGGGTGTGGCAGGGCGAGCAGATCGGCTCGGCAGAGAAGGGCTACTATCGATGGCTCAATACGGGACAGAAACTCCCGATCGTGGGTGGAACCGACAAGATGTCCAATGGACGGATCCTGGGCGGATCCAGGACATATGCAAAGCTTTCGGATGATGAAGGGTTCACGTACGACAATTGGTGCCAGGCGGTGAGACGGGGAACGACTTTCGCAAGCACAGGAGCGATGATAGATCTCTGGGCCGAAGGTACGCAGATGGGCGGAGATATCGATCTGAAGGGAAATGGGGGCACAGTTGAAGTCGTGGCGACGGCTGAGAGTGTGTGGCCGCTGAGCGGCGTGGAGTTGATCGTCAATGGTCGCAGTGTCGCAAGGGAGAAAGTAGATGGCGACGGACGTGTGGTGACGATCAAGTTCGATCTTAAGGCCGAGAAGTCCTGCTGGATCGCTGCACGCTGCTGGGGAGAGCATTTGACGGACGCGGGACCTGTGATGGCGCATTCATCTCCGGTCTACATCAATGTGGGCGGTTCCCGCGCATACGAAGCGACCGACGGAGAGTATCTCTTGACGCATATGGAAGGCGGGATCGCCTGGGCGGAAAAAATCGGCGTGTTCAGAAATGAGGATGTTCGGTCCAGGCTGATTGCATTGTTCACGGAGGCGCAGGAGGAGTTGAAACGCCGCGCATTGAGCTGACGGATGTTTTCAGGAATAGAGCAGGGGAGACGACAATGAACGGAAAATTGGGATACTGCACGTTGCGATGGAAAGAACCCGATCTCGAGCCCGCGCTGGAGACACTCAAGGCGTCCGGGTGGGACGGTTGGGAGGGGCGGCTGCCGCTGGATTGGCTCGGACCCGTTTCCAGGTTGAGGAGGATCTGCGAGAATACGGGTATGCCGATGTCAGTCTACACGGCAGCAGGTACTCCGGATATACGCGAATGGTCCAATGTGGAACGCAACAGGCGCCGTATCGAATACGCGGCGGAACTCGGGTGCGACTGTTTCATGTTTATGACGGGGCGAAAACCGGATGATCGCGCAGTGACACACGACGATCTCGCTGCAGCTGCCGAGGGCGCAGAGGCCTGGGCGGATTACGCTTCCGAATTCGGTCTCGAACTCAGCTACCATATTCACACGAACACGCTGGTGGATTCGATCGAGGACTGGAAGTTCTACATGTCGAAGCTGGAGAAGGCGAAGCTCTGTATCGATGTCTCACACGCTCAGTTGTGGGGGTACGATCCTCAGGATTCGCTAAAAGATTTCCAGAGCCAGTTGAACTACGTGCATCTCCAGGATTACACGTCCACCTCAAGGGATGAAGAGGGTCGTTACCTTCCCGTATGGTGCGATGTGGGTTTGGGTAAGGATGTGGATTTCAAGGGGATTCGAGAGACCCTTACCGATATGGACTTTAACCGCTGGGTCACAAGCTGTCCCGGCGAACCCATTCCCGGCGCTGAAGATGCCATCAGCGAAGCGAAGAGAAGCAAGAAGACGTGTGATTATCTCAGAAGTATTGGGTATTGATTTTGGTTCTTGGCTCCCCGCCTTGAACAGGACCTGCAAATCGTCCGGCTTGACGCGTTCCTCGAGGGCTCTACCTGGGCCTTGGGGACACGTGGGATTGTTTTTGGCTCTTCCTTCCGTGCAACCCTGTCGACACCTTGGCTCATTACTCGCGATCAACCTGGAATGAGATTGCCCAGATAAGCGTCGTGTCAGCGGGTTCCCCCGATGACATACGTATCCCCTCACACTTCCCTGATATGTTGTCTCCAGTCTTAAGCAGATGAAGATTAAGAATCTCGTCCTCAATTTGGCCTGAGGCAAAAATAGAATCCGCTTCGAGGCTGAATTGTGCGGAAAAGCCGACGGCCAGATTACGACGATTCCGGTGGGGAATTGATATCACCTGTTCGGTGTAGTCCTCTGCAAGGAATGACAGGGAATATTCAGGTCCTCGGAGTCTTGTCAGGGGAGACTCCACCTAGATTGTAAGCACAATGAGTCTCTCAGGGAGTGACTCTCCGCTTTCCCCAAGGCCACCGGTCATAACTACCCTTATTCACCGCTTCCCACCTCTTGACCGCTCTTAGGAAAAGGAAGAAACATACGGGTTGATTTCTGGTAGTTTTGATAATCCTCGCCAATAGCTGCTACCAAATCTCGTTCCTCGAGCTGCAGGGAAATTAAAATAAAACCGGTGGTTGCCAGCGCAAATATCAGGTGGCCGACAGTCATTACGGGAGTCGCCCAAAACGCAATTATGAAACCCGCCATGACCGGGTGGCGGATGAACTTGTAAAGTCCGGATGTCTTAAATTCCACGTGTTTGAGTTCCTCACCACGCAGGTTCAGATAAACCTGGCGCAGGCCGAAAAGATCGAAATGGTTGATCATGAAAGTGGAAAGGAGCACGATTACCCAGCCGATCCAGAAGAGCGCCTGCAAAATGAGGTAGCCAGCGGGATGCTCCACGTTCCAGATCAGACCAGGCATGGGTCGCCACTCCCAAAAAAGGAGGATCAATATCAGGCTGGAGAATAGAACAAAGGTACTGCGTCCGACTGAAATGGGGACGATTTTCGTCCACCACTCTTTGAATTTGACTCGAGCCATTATCATGTGTTGTACTGCGAAAAGTCCAAGCAAAGCGGCGTTAATAAGCAAGGCCATGCCGAAGGATGCCTCCGCACCACCCGCATCGATTGTTCTGGGCAAAATCAGGTTGCCTACAAAGCCGATGGCAGCCAAAAATGAAACAAGAAAGATTACATAACTGATCACACCATATAGAAAAGCTATTATCCTGCCCATTGCAGTTTCCCTCCATTATGTCTCTATGAGCCTAGCCTTGCGGCTGGACGTTATCGGTCTAAACGATCCCTCTAATCTCCGCGTAGACCGTGTTGACAACACTTAGCCGTGCGTTGTTGTCTCTTATCTTCTGGCTCAACGATTCCAGCAGATTCTTGTAAATGTTGAATGCCATATCGATGTCTTGCTACATAAGCACACCGAACCGGATTTTCCTGATCGAGAGAAGTGTGGCCTCCTCACTAAATTTAAGAGTGGCAGAGGGAGGCTCTCAGGTAATCACCCCCACCTCTCCCAGGATCTCCACAGGTTTGATATGAGCCAACTCAACGCCTGTGCCTATTGCCACCAACTCGCCAGAAAGCAAAATGAAAATTGAGTTACTGTTTCCGCCTTCCTTACAGACCAGTTTGTCCTGCCGGATGTTTCCATCTTCCCCGCACACAGGACCTTTTACACTTGCAAGGGCAGCGAGGCCCTGAAAGATGGGGATTTTCTCTGCGATCGCCAACCTCCAGGATCTTCGCCACTTCGCCGGCTCTCTTCGAGGATCTGATTACGGACAGCCGGACAACATCGACCGAAGCCAGCGCCTCGGTCCGCCCCTGTGCCTGGGCAGCGGCCAATCCGGCCTGAGTCCGCTCGCGCATCTTTGCCCAGTGTAGCAGGGATATCCCTCCGCCTGGGGACTCCCTCCAAACTTACTCATTGAATCCTCTTTATGAACGGCTATCTATACACTTAGTCTTTTGATATAGTTTATTCTATTTGAGATTTTCCGGTAAGGTTGTGTTTCAGTGCGGAATAGGCGTGTGATTGAGCACGCGGGAATACTTTCTGGCGGGACAATCATCCCACCAATGACCGATTGAGGGACACCTTCGAGTTACTCCTGGCCATCAGAGAGGGCCGAGTCTATGCGACTCTGGAGGCTATTTGCAAGGCGGGAAAGCCTGCGACGGTGAGGAAGCCGGAGAAGTTCAGGATGGGGGAGTAGGCAATCGGAACTGTACATTTTTTCACCTATCTGGCTGAGCGATGGAAATGACTTCAAACAAATTCATAAAATGGGTTCTTGTTGAGTTACAAATAGCCATAGATTGCACATCTGTGTGATTGAATTGTGTGGGGATTGTTTGTAAATTACATGAAGTAGGTTGGCCGGGCCTGTCCAAATTCCGGCGCAATACTACAGAATAAGGGACCCAACTGTATAGGGGCCCATTTTTGTTTCCCAATGGGTGTCCCGGGGGCACATTCCTGGTCTTGGGAATTTTTATACAAAGAGGGTTAGAATATGAAGTCGAGCATTTTAATCGTGGATGACGACCCTGAAGTTAGGGAAATGTTGTGTGCCGCACTTGACCCACACTACAACATTCTCGAGGCGGATAACGGAATGTCAGGGCTGTCGGAAGTTCTGCTGAGCGAACAGCACATTGACCTGATAATCACAGACCTGAGAATGCCACGTAAAGACGGAATTGAATTTGTTGAGGAACTGCCGACAGCAATCCCTTTTTTAGTCATTTCAGGATTCATCAATGATACTGAATTCGCTGAAAGGCTGAAAAAGCTCAATCCCGCCGCTGTCTTGGAGAAACCATTCAGATTAGCAGCTCTGAAGGAAACGGTTTCTTCTTGCCTCAATTCCTCTTCCTCTGATCCCAATACAGGCGCACGGATCCTGGTGATTGAGGATGAAGAGCCCATTCGAAAAGTGTTACAGAAGATGCTTGAGAAGGAGGGCTACGAGGTTCTGGAAGCCGAGAATGGCGAGGCAGGATTGAAACTCTTTCGAGAGAATCCGACTGAGGTGGTTATAACGGATATGTTCATGCCGGTCAAAAGTGGGCTTGAGGTCATTCAGGAACTCAGAAGAGATTTCCCAGAGGTTAAGATCATCGGGATATCTGCTTTTGGCATCAGGGAAGAGCCGGATATGGTGTCACTTGCTGAGAGATATGGGGCAATTGTTGCATTCGAAAAGCCGTTTAGCCAAGAACAGATCCTGGGAGCGGTGAGATCGCTTCTGGAAGATTGACATCCTATCATTATAGATGCTGTAGGTAGCAGGTAAAAGACAAATAGAGGTGGAGCAGTGGCCCGGATCCTGGTCATTGACGATGATCATCTTATGCGGGAGTTCTTCCACGATCTTCTGGAGCGTGAGGGATTTGAAATTACTGAGGCCTTCGATGGTGAGGAGGGTGTCCAGTCATATTTCGCCAATCCAGCGGACTTGGTGATCACGGATATTCTGATGCCGGAGAATGAAGGTCTGGAGATAATCCGTGAACTGCTTGCCATATCCCAAGGTTAAGATCATAGCCATCTCAGGCAGTGGTAAGAAGTTCCAGACTATGGTCAAGGACCTTGGTGCGCCTGCGGCCCTTGAGAAGCCGTTTCACCTGAACGAAATGCTGGAGGCTGTGGCGGCCGCTGTCGGCTGATGGGGGCACGAGGATAGAGGGTTGCCTCTGGCAGGTGATTTATCTCTTGATGTAGATACGGGAGTTAGGATATGGACAAACAGAAATACAACATGAACAAGATCATTCAGAAGATCGAGGCATTCAAGGGTCTCGACATTGCAGAAATCCCAAGTATTCTGGGGATGTGCCATCTTCAGTCTTACAAGGCCAACCACAGGATTTACTCAGAAGGTGAGATGAGCAGGGACATGCTGATCCTGCTCCAAGGAGAATTGGTGGTCGCGAGCAAGTCCGGAGAGGTACTTGGAAAGATACCCTCGGGTGCATCTACAGGCGAGATGGGGTTATTCACGAAACGCCCAAGGTCGGCTAATGTCACTGCCGTTGTGGATTCATCCTGCCTTATTTTGCCCAGAGATGAGTTGTTCAGGTTACTGGAAGCTACGCCCAATCTGTACATCAAGATGCTCCATAATATTCTGAACGAGGTCTGCGATCGGCTAACGGAAACGGGAGTTCACCTGGAAGAGTATGCCAACAAGATCGGTGTAATGGAAGACGAGAGAGAATCCGATCTACGGGAAGATGAGAATACCTCAGAGGAAGTAGATCATGAATAGGTTCGCTGCAGGAGAAGTCTGATGGCAAACATACTTGTGAGCGATGACGAAGAGATGGTACATGAAGTGCTTCGTATGGCCTTGCAGCTTGCGGGACATGAGGTGATGCAAGCTGCCAACGGGGAAGAGGGAGTTCACTCATATCGTCAGACTCCTGTCGACCTTGTTATCACCGATCTCAGAATGTCCCCCAAAGATGGCCTGGAAGTGATTCGGGAACTCAAGCGTGATTTCAGTGAAGTCTAAATCATAGCCATTACTGGCTTTAGTATCGAGGGTCTTAACGCCGCCAGGGATCTGGGCGCTGCCCATACCTTCAAAAAGCCCGTGCATATGCAAGAGCTTATAGAAAAGGTCGCAGACATTGTTGGGCACACCGAATGAATGAGTGTATCAAACCCTGCACCTGTCGTACAAGATTCCCAGCGTTGAGAATTTTGGAGCAACGTCTGAAGTGCCCACCAGGGCGGGAGCGGCTCAACGGATAGGATGTTTTCGGCCAGCGGGAAGCAGGTGGGCAACAAAGAAGGCCCTCTGAAACGACTCCAGAGGGCCTTGCTAATCGTATATTTGCAACTGAACTATACAAATACGTCGCTTGTTTCACCCCGGATAATGGTCACCTGTCCGGCCTCTTCGAGTTGCCTTACCGTTTGTACAATGCGCAGCTGGACGTCTTCCACATCACTCATGCGAACCGGGCCAGAGAATTCCATTTCTTCCCTGAGCATCGTCCCAACACGTTCGGACATATTCCCGAGAATGCGCTCCTGCATCTCCTCGCTGCCACCCTTCAACGCCACGGCGAGATCCTTTGAGTCTACCTCGCGCAGGATCATCTGGATTTCGCGATCTGTGAGTTTTTGGATGTCGTCGAAGACGAACATCTGGTTGCGCACCTCTTCCGCCAATTCCGGATCTTGCGCATCCAGGCGCTCCAGCACGGCCTTCTCCGTAGAACGTCCGGTGCGGTTGAGGATCTCTGCCACTGCCTTGGGGCCGCCGATCTCGGTGACCTGACCGGCCAGGATAGCCTGGAGTTCCGTAGCCAATGTATCCTCGAGTTCACGGAGGACCTGAGGAGAGATGTTCTCCATCTGGGCGATGCGGAAGGCGACATCCGCTTGTGTTTCTTCTGGCAGACCGTTGACCACGCCGGCAGACTGAGAAGGTTCGAGCTGCGATAGGATAAGGGCGATGGTCTGAGGGTGTTCTTTGGCAAGGAAGGGGATGATCTGGTTGGGATCCACATTGCGGAGCATGTAAAAGCCGCTTGAGGTAGTGCTGGTCACCCGATCCAGAAGGCCCTGGGCTTTTCTGGGCCCAAGCGCTTTTTCCAGTGCGCCACGGGCGAAATCCATACCGCCCTGGGAGACGTACTTGCCCGCGATGAGGAGCTGCTCGAATTCCTCGAGGACATCATCTTCCTGCTCAGTTGTAACCACATCGAGTTCGGCAATGGACTGAGCGATCTGCTCGATCTCCATGTCCGAAAGGTATTTCATGACCTCTGCGGTGGTTTCCTGACCAAGAGCGATCATCAGAATAGCCACTTTTGTCCGTGCTGGGACTTCGTCGCCACCATCTTCTTCATCGGGCATGGCTTGTTCCTTCGCTTCAAAGGTTCAGGGGGTAAAACATGTATATCGACAAGAATGGGAGCAAATTACACAAAATAAAAGAATACGCAAATCAATTCGAACTGGCCATGCACCGCAAAATAGGACGTGTCCTATCATCTACGGTTGGTACGAAGTGGATAGTTTCTCGTTTAGCCTTTCATGTTATTCTGGGAAGATGAACTACTCTTGAATGAGGCAAATCCAGATGAATGGTTTCGATCTTCCTGCCAACGATAAATTGAGGGAGACCACTGAGGTTTCGCCTGGCATCAGAAAAGGTCGAGTCTATCCAACCAAGCAGGTCATCTGAGAAGCGGGCAATCCGGTAAGAGCGGGGAAGACGGAGACGTTTGGGGGGCGAGGCTTGTTATACCGGCATTCGGATGATGAAGGATAAAAGACTGAAGATTTCAGGCTGATGGAGGCTGTAACTCTGGCTCGTTTAACACTTGATCTAGTGAGACTCGGCCAGACTCAACAGCCTGGATAGCGCGCAGAACGTGTCAGTCTGATCGTATCCTCCGGGAGATGTCGCGATCCGTCGGGCGAACCGTCGACTGAGGCGGAAGTGTGGGAGGTTGACAAACCCGTAGGCGTTGCACTATCTTGGCAAGTAGTTAACCTCCCATCGGGGGATTTTCGGGATGGCGCTGAGGGCGCACTTAATGGGTAGTTTTTTTCATTTTCATTTTGGCCTGACCCATGTGGACCAACTCGGGCCTAAGCCAGGTTCTGCAATTGCTGGCGACTACACGCGTCACTTGACCACGTGTCGCCGGCCATAGTCGAGAAGTCAAGAGTTATGAAAGCGGCTTAAGCCTCTGTCCGTTTTTCCGGAATCATATCAACCGGGCACGAGGTCCAAAGCAAGACAGTGATCGCAGCTCACCCAGACACGAGGAGAATCAGAGATGGCTGACAAGGGGCAGAAGGACAAGGATAAGCGGGACAAACAGAAGAAGGCCAAACACACTTTGAAGGAGAAACGGAAGCTGAAGAAAGAAAAGAAGAAACCGGCAACCATTGGGCTTGGAAAGTGATGGTCGGAGACCGACCGCACTCAGTTCGACCCGTCTGGTGCACTCGCCAATTGTGGGGTCCAATGCCGGACACAATCTGAGACATTGACTGGAAGAAGGGTCAGAGCGTAGGGTTCCAACACCCACTGAGCAGACTTCGACCGGGATGAGATCATTGGATCTCTCCCGGTTTTTCTGTGCGAGGAATGAAGCGGGCAAAAATAGTGTAGTATGGAATCTGATCCCATTCTAAATCGTGTGGAATATTGGACGTCGAGAAAACGGTAGGTTCCGAGGGGAACTGGTTAGCCGGTCCACTCCGCTCTTCTTGTAGTCCAGCGTCAACCCTCTTCTCGGCCCATCAGCACCTCTCGTCCGCAGGAACCCACTTCCGATCGTTCGCGCCACGGTATACCGATTTGGGCCTGATGATCTGATCCAGCGCCTTCTGCTCGAAACAGTGAGCCGTCCAACCTGCAACTCGACCGAGTGCGAATGTCGGCGTGAACAGCTCCGTCGGCAGTTCCAACCCGTGCAGCAGTAACGCCGTATAGAACTCGACATTGGTTTGAAGATTGCGGCCGGGTTTGTACGCTTCCAACAATTCAACCGCCTTCCGTTCAACCTCCATAGCGAGTTCATATAGATCCCTGTCTCCTCCGGATTCGTAGAACCGCCTGGCCGCTTCGGCCAGTACATCGGCACGGGGATCTCTCACCTTATAGACCGCGTGACCGAATCCCATCAGTCGTTCCCCGCGTTCCAGCTTTGCCCTCAGGTAGGGCTCGATATTTTCCTTCTTCCCGATTTCTAACACCATGTCCAGTGCAGGGCCGGGAGCACCTCCATGAAGCGGACCCTTCAGTGCGCCCAGGGCGCCTGTTATTGATGAAATCATGTCCGATCGGGTGGAGGTGATGACCCTCGCGGTGAAGGTGGACGCGTTAAGACCGTGATCCACAATGGTGTTCAGATAGGTTTCCATTGCTCTACTGCGCTGATGGCCGGGAGGCTCACCGGTGAGCATGTAGAGATAGTTCGCTGCGTGCCCCAATTCCGGATCGGGGTCCACGGGTGCGTTTCCACCTTTGAGACGCCAGTAGGCCGCCGCGATGGTCGGCAGGGCGGACACCAGTCTGAGCGCATCATCGCGGGACGAATCAGTCGATTCCGCTTGGCCAAGACTCAGGGTGCTGGCGCCCATTCGCAGC
>Ga0114993_10002556_pt1 | contig 19762 bp, 10 predicted proteins | sample ArcticOcean_MG_C_FD_87042 | JGI IMG/M metagenome (GOLD analysis project Ga0114993, IMG submission 87042) | Marine microbial communities from western Arctic Ocean - ArcticOcean_MG_CB2_150 | ecosystem: Environmental > Aquatic > Marine > Oceanic | place: Arctic Ocean: Canada Basin | collected...
CTGACGTCGTTTCTTCTATGGAGGGTATGGCCGTTTTCGCTATCGGAGGTAGAACCACCTCTTCCTCTTCAGGTAACTCCTCTTCAGGCAACTCCTCTTCAGTACCTAACTTTCCAAAGATTGCACGCTGATAAAGGGAATCATAATCAATGAACCGAACGTTCGTCTCAAATTTCTGGGAAGGGTCAAAGGCCTCAACCAAATCATTATCTTCCGGCGCAAATAATAAAGCTATTTTAACGTCCCAATTTTCAGCATTGCAAATCACCTTATACCCTCCGTTATAAGTCGCATCCTTCTGAGAACCAAAGGATCGTTCAGATGATACAAAACTGAGGCTCAAGGGGAAAACAACATCCTTGTAAGGTTCAAATAATGCCTCGACTTCAGCAGTGAGGAGCCTCTTTTCAGTCAGCTCCTTCAGAGCCTTCATAAATTCACTCTTTTTTTCCATAACTAATGACTAACAAATTAATAATTAAGTATAAAACAAAGTACTCGCTTCATTAGAACGACTCCATTCTATTTTTTTATATTTATGATCTTAAGATATCCCCCCACCGCTAAAATAAGATCTACAAAAAATGCTCCTGCTCCTTCACCTTAAGTGATCCTCGAGGTTCCGTTCAAACAAAAAATCAAGCCCACACAAATTAATATGGGCGCGACCACATTCTTAAATTCTCTTTCGACAACATCCTCGTACGTGGAACGATCATCATCCTGATCGAACTCTTGACCCGAGTTGACGGAAATTGCTCTGCGGAAAGAAAGAGTTCTCTTTGATTCTTTGATTCTGACGAAGCGTCCTGCTTCCGATTCTGAACTTCTACAGTAACATTATCAGATCGTGAGGCGCCTCAATTTCCGGTTCATTGTCGATGCGATCGACAGGGTCCTCATTTTCACCTATTGCAGGACCATCCGAGGAAAAGTGTCCGTTATAAAATGCCTCTTATTTTATAAGAACTGAGATAACCTCTTAATTCTCCACTGAAAACCTATAAAAACGATTCCCTTCGGACAGGATTATTTTTCTGGTAAAAACATCACCTACCGGATCCCAGTTAACCAAATCCTCACTCTCTTCCAAACGCAAAGTAAGAGTTAATTCTCCGGTCACCGGATCCGCTTCAATCATGACCGAGTTGACACGGCCTCCTTGAGTCTGATTTGGATCGATTACATTTAAGAGCTCTTCAATTTTGTCTTCGAGGACACTGATCTTTGTTTCGGCTACTGACCAGGGAACGATCCTTTCTCCACCGGCGACATAACCATTAATGTATTCATAACCGTCAGGGAGAACAATTCCGTCAAGGATCGCGTCTTTAAATTCAACACTGTCAAGACCAGTCGATCCGGTCAGATTCACATTAGTGAGATTGCTCTTGGTAAAATTCACTTCTTCTAGATTAGTTCCTGAAAGATCAGCTTCAGTGAAATCAACTTCAGTGAAATTCGCTTCCTTCAGGTCAGCTGTAGGGCCCACGAGATAACCTTTAATAATTGTCCAGTTCTCAGGAAGAGCTAAGGGCTCTCCTTTAACCGAGCCAGAGCTGATACTAGTAAGATCGGCTCCGGAAAGGTCCATGTCCTTAAGATCCACATTCTCAAGATTAGCACCGGGTCCTATCAGATAACCATTAATAATGACCCAATTCTCCGGCAAAGCTAAGGGCTCTCCTTTTACATCTCCTGACTCAACACCTTTCATTTTCGCATCAGAAAGATCCAGCCCTTCAAGGTCGGCGCCGGACAAGTCGGCTCCCTCAATGATCGCTGTCGGCCCCATTAAATAGCCGTTTATTATTTTCCAACCTTCGGGGAGAACTGCCGGACTTCCCGAAACATCGCCCGAAACGATCCCGGAAAGATCCGTCTCAGTAAAAACTGCTCCAGAAAGATCCGTCTCAGTAAGAATTGCGCCGGTAAGGTCAGCTCCGGAAAAATCCGCTTCCTCTAAATCGGCCGATGAAAAATCCACACCCGCAAGATCCTTACCTGAAAAATCAGCCCGTTCCAACTTCGCGGACGGACCGACCAAATATCCATTCACTATGATCCATTCATCTGGGAGAGCTTGAGGTAACCCTGTAATCCCTCCTGAACGGACCCCAGAAATTTTAGCCTCACTCAGATCAATGTCAGTAAGATCTGCCCCGGCAAGATCAGCATCGGGTCCGATAAGATAACCGTTAGTCAAGATCCAGTCCTTAGGAAGACTAGCAGGAATACCCTCAATTTCTCCTGACTTGACACGACTGAGGTCCGCTTCGTCCAATTGAACACCTGACAATTTTGCTCCTGACAAATCAGCGCCTCTCAGGTCCGCCTCCCTAAGGTCTGCAGGATTTAATCCAATAAGCACCTCAGCCTGATCATAATTATTTCTTCCCCACCCGGTCATAATCCCATCGTCTTTTAGTGCAATGTTGTGCACTGTCCCGGCAGCAATTGCAATCACACCAGAGAGTCCTTCAGGAACCCTTGCCTGTTCATAATTATCCCTTCCCCAAGCCACTACTGTACCATCTTCTTTGAGCGCAAGATTGTGAAATCCTCCCGCGTCAATGGCCGTGACTCCACTCAGATCCTCTAAGGTCTTCCCCTGACCATATGAATCATCACCCCAAGCAACAACTTCCCCATCACTCTTAAGAGCCAAAGAATGATAGTACCCGGCAGAAATGGTAACAACATCAGCTAAACCTTCCGGAACACTACTCTGCCCGTAATCGTTTCTTCCCCATGCAACTACTGTGCCGTCTTCCTTGAGCGCGAGACTGTGCTCTCTTCCGGCAGCAATCGATTTAATTTCACTTAGCCCATCAGGCACACTTATCTGCCCATAATTGTCTCTTCCAATTCCAATGACTGTACCATCTTCTTTAAGAATCAAGGTGTAAGCATGACCCGCCGCAACAGCAGCAGCAGGACCCAAATCATCAGGTAATGTTATTTGTCCATAATTGTTCCTCCCCCACACGGAAACAGACCCTCCTTTTGTAACTGCCACTGAATGATAATATCCCCCATCAATGGATATGATTTCGTTCAGATCAGAATCAATGTTTGTCTGCCCATAATTATTCCAGCCCCAGGCAAGACAATTCCCCTCCTCCATTAGGACCATGTTATGGTAATACCCAGAAACTAAAGAGACTAGAGGAGTGCCACTCAGATCAACTCCGGGACCTATGAAGTAACCTTTAACTGTCCCGGTCCCATCTTGGCCAATCTCTGCATTAAGTGGAGCGGAGTAAATTAAAACAAATAAAAAAAATAGTTTGTATTTCATTTTTTATCAGGAGATGGCGCAGAGAAATTCTGCCATATTATATCCAAAGATTCAATGGAACTTATCTCGTCCGATTGTGGATTACTAGCACTCACTTTTCCTCCGTCATCTTTTAGGTTCCAACCTGACCCGTAAATACGGTATTTCTCTTTATCGTCAGGCACATAATAATAGGATTCCCCGGTAAAAACATCATGAGGAAGTTCTTTCCCAAGTTCAGCTAAACTCTGCGGGTACTTTCCTTCCTTCAGATAATAAGCTTCCAAAGCACAGGCGATACGTGCCTGATCAACTAAATTCTGCATTCCTCCGATCTTTTTGGCTACTGGTACGGGATTTGAAAAAAATAAACTAATTAAAAAATTATAAGGATGCAGTTTATCGAAATTTTCTTCCTCAAAATATTGATCAAATTCCTTAGCTGCATCTGGAATGATCTGCCTCGATTCCAAATCGACTATCCCGTCTAAATATTTTAAATACAACTCATTGGAACGTGTCTGACTACCATTAATGAAAGCCGATGGTGATATGTAAAACCATTTCAATGGAAATAATTTTAAACCCCCAGTACCGACTAAAGCTAGAGGGACTCCAAAAGAAGCAAGCGATGCAGTGAAATCGTCAGATCTCTGATCCAATAATTCTCGTAAATAATGGTGAATTTCATTCAATAATTGACGCTCAAAGCGCATCGCACTCTCCATACCTTCCAAATAATTTATACCGGCAAGAATATCTTGCAGGGAATCTAATTGCTGTACGTTCCAGCTCTTTTCCGCTAAACCTTCCCACAAAGGAACCAGAGCTAACTTCATTAAAGCACCTCGATACAATTGAGAAATTAACCCAAGCTCATTTTTGTTTAGCTCAGCCAAGAACATTGACATTTTTAGATCTGAAAAAGCAGATTCCACATTACCACTTTGCAGATGAGCTAAACATCTCATGTTAAACCACCATTGAGCATTCCCATACTGAGTTTGAGCTGGATGATGTTCAATCACAGTTTCAAAATCCTTTATTTTATTAAAATCCTTCACTTCATATCTCCTATCCATTCGGTAAAACGGTCTCTGCTTAGAAGCATCAACAAATAAATCCATGTCCCCGGAAACCTTGCCAATAGCCAACAGCACGTCATCCGCGGGATGCCCCGCTTCCTCAGGTTGAGACCATAGTTCAATGCCATCTTCTCTGAAAAACTTTTGAACAGAGCTCAGGTCATAACCGTGATAGAGTTCAGAACCCTTAGCCCCCAAAGAAGGAGACCAGTTCCCATCTTTTGGAGCAGTGAGAAAATTTAAAGCTGCCTCGTGTTCCTCCGGGTTAAGAGGAGTGACTCCATCCGATTTGTATTCCAGTAGCGAAATAAGTGGCGCAACATAAGCAAAGTTTTTATCCTCCGGCACTGGATCTGGAATAATGTCACGAAAATCAAAACCTAAACCTTTTTGTTCACATTTCTCACGAACAGAATCCCATAAATTCTTAACTCGGAAAGTGTTTCCCTCTCTAATAATAATTAATATCAAAAAGATTCCTATTATTCCCAGCACTAGGATTTTTATCCTCTTTATCAGCTTTCTCTTCACTTATTTAATTAGATAAGGATCAACGGTACCTAACCTCAAACCTGTAAAAGGCTCTCTCCTTCTCGAGGATCTGATCAGAGATTTTCCATGCGGCAGGATCCTCGCCAATAACCTCAAACCCGTCACCTTGCCAAATCCTCAGATCCTCACTCCATTGCGGAACAATCAGAACATCATCTACTCCTTCCCTTCTCTTTATGGAAAGGGTTCCATCAATAACATTAAAATCAGAGCCCTCTTCAATCGCGTATCGAATGAGGTCATCACCATTATGATTCTGTCCACTCTCAAATCCTGGACTGCCGCCATTAGATCCGGATGCCCTCCAGTTCTCTGGCTCAGAATGATCAGGCCCGCTCAAGGGATCTATAAGAACCAGACTTGGCCCTTGCCCGTCAGGACTTTCAGGCCAAGGTAATTTATCATCATATTTGAAACTCTGAATCTCGACTCCCTCCGAATCAACGAGAGTCACTCTTTCACCACCATTATTTAGATTGCCGGTGAACTGGCCCACCACTTTAAGATCAGGCCAGTCAACACGAAGCGCATCAGGATCCGAAGCGATGATGGCTCTCTTCCCTGGACCAAGGGTGGAGTCTATTGGGAACTCAAAACTAATCCCGTTATCGAATTTTACTGCGGTCAGATTAATCTCTTCGGCCTGGGAAATGTTCATAACCTCAATGAACTCATCACCCTCATTTTTCAGTGAGGGATGATACATAATTTCAGAAACGACGAGATTTTGAGATGTTGGTTTGGATCCAACAATGAAGGTCGCCTCATTAATTGGTGACCACTCATTACCATCAAGTGCGCGGGCACGAATGACTGTTGTCCTGTCCATCGAAATGGTATCAGCAGCTTCCAGTGAGTCCCCTGCAAGTTCCGGAATGATAAGAAAATCAGAACTCCCGGAACTATCATTGAGAGCATGAATTGCCAGTACATTAGACCCCCTCAAGAGCAGGTCCTTATGAGCTGTAATATCAATATCTTCAAAAGTCATGGCTTCATCATCAGTGGGTGATCCCGTTGCCGATGAATTCCATGACAACTGGCCCGGAGCATTACGGTCAGCGACCCTGACTCCGTTAAGGTAAACCACAAACCCGTCATCAGACTTCATCCGAAGATAAAGGCTTATAAAATTTGCAGGCTCCACAACCTCAAAAGGAATCCGAACATAAGCAGAGGGATTGATGCCACGCATCTCATTATAGAGGTCCAGAGAAATCAGGTCCCGATACCTAGTTCCCCTGTCATAACCGACACCGGATGTTCCTGCGATCCATTCCGAATCATCATAATCAAGTAAGAACCAGTTCTCACTCTCAGACCCGTCCAGGGGCACATTGACACGCAATGCTGCGCCCGTCTCTATGAGTGAGAGGATCGTGCGCCCTCCGGAAACCATGACCGCGTCAGGATTGACTGCCCCTCCAACGTGCCTGGGATCGGATCCGTCCGTGGTATAATAAACAACACTTTCGGAATCAAATTTTAGCTTGAATTCGGAGCTCACCACACCACCACGCTTATTAAATTCGGGAGCAAGTGTGTCAGGATAAAGATTATGACTTCGCAGTTGCGAAAAGAGCACTGACTGTCGTTTTGGGAAATAATTATTAACCATTCTCTGGTTCATTACATCCCAGTTATCCTGCACAGTTCGAAGCCTCTGTCCTCTCGAATCGCCCCAACGCGCTGACTCAGCGAAGAGGGCAGGACGGACCATCTCAGCTAACTCTTCCCAGCGATTTATATTGTTCTCGATCGTCATTGCCCCGTCATGATTGAAGTGCTTATAGACGCGGTCCGCAAAGCGGACCCGGTACTCAGCATTCCGACGTATTGGAATTTCTATCTCCCCGGGTGACTCGGTCCACCAGTTATGTCCTGGACTACTCTGAACCTTGTTTCCGGAGTTCGGGTTCGCTGCACCCAAAGCAATATCATTATCCCAAGTGAAAAACTGAAAACCGGTCGTGCGGCCCTCGACCCGGTCCCTGATCACGTAATAATTACCAGGCCAGTCAACCTGTGCATGATAATAACCGTTAATCGAGTAATCGATCAGGTTATCCACATCAAGGAGTACCGGGAACTGAGAATTAAGTGAACCGTCAGGATTCTTTCCCTGAACTCGTTGATAGCTCTGATGACTCGTCAGTCCTGACCTTGCAGCAGAGAGTAACTGGTCCCATACCCGAATCGATCCCGCAATCGATCGGTCCGGGCAACAAAACTTTACTACATCATATTCAGTCCGATCACCGCCAAGATGAGTCTCAGCAAAATCATCATCGGGACGCTCGGTCGGATTATAAAGCCCCCAATACATACCGTTAAGATAAACATGCGCATAAGTGCCACGGACCGCGGGCTGACCCATCGCTTTTTGGGATCTTTTGGCCCACTCATCACCTATATATAAAGCAGTTCCGAAACCCTGGTATTCAGTCACCCAGGCATCACGAATATTTCCCCTCAAAGTAATAGTATTAAACTCGTCCGGACCCTCTGAACCTAGTAAAGGATATTTCATCTTACTGTCTCCGTACTCTTTCTTGAACAATAAACGCATATTCAGTTTTGTCGTCGTACTGAGGTTACGTGATGTGAAACCCATTACACGGAGACCGGCATCGGTCTGGTAATCATCAGCTCCTTCACCATTAATAATTTCCACAGACACTGGTCGCTCCCACTGACTCCCACGACCGCTCGGGTTTTGGTAAATTCCCCTACTACGGTCAAATACATTATCCTTGTCGGTAACAATCGAAATAGTCGTTATTGATTTGAGCGAAGTCGCTATTGCAGACCTGGCCTGAGACAAGGAATAATTGGCGTTACCAGCAGCGCGACGAGAATCAACAGGGTCATTATCCATCCCATAGTCCGCACTGACTCCACCCCAGCTAGATGGATACCCTTGTGGGCTGTTAGTCTGAACCGCGACATTTTCCGGAAACAAATAGGTCTGAGTATCCACATTGGTCGACGTGAAATTATCCTTATATGCTATGGCCCGGAGTATCGTCGTATCATTAATATTAATGGGTCCTTCATATAGAATTCCTTTTGATTCACTCGGCTCAGAACCGTCCAAAGTATACCTAATCTTAGCCCCTATAGTCTCGGTACTGATTTCAAGATCAAATGGGCTATCATAAAAGCCCCTCTTAAAACTGAATTTCGTGTCACGCACCAGACCATCGATAAGTTTTCCGTTAAGGCTCCCGGGGCTAGGAACCAGGAAAAATCCAGTCTTGGGAGAATTGAGATCGATTTGCTTTGCTGTCAGCTCAGGAGAGATAAGAAAATCTGAACTGGTTCGGGAAGCATTGAGACCATGAATGGCCAGGATATTCTGACCCTCAATTAATGGTCCTGATACCGGATAGTCAAAAAATGTAATCGCATCATCCTCATTCGAACGGTTCAATGTTGCTTCTGAATTCCACTGAGGATTTTCTGGAGAGTTCATTGATTTAATTTTAGTCCCGTTCAAATATGCAATGAAACCGTCCTCCCACTTCATTCGTAAGATTAAATTACTCAACCCACTCAAATCATTAATCGTGAATGGCACCCTAATATAAGCCGAAGCATTCACTCCACGCATAGCCTCCATCAGATCTCCTCCTTCACCGATATGCGGTATATATTTAACGGACCTATCATACCCAATGCCCGTCTTAGCCAAATCCCAGGAAGAATCATCAAATAAAGCCTCCGTCCATCCTTCGGTTGACGCCTCCGGAACCATCCATCTTGCACTGTCTCCAGATTTTAAAAGTTTCACATCCTCAAAATCTCCGTATCCGTTCCCGTATGAAACATCTTCAAACTGCTTAGAATAATTTTTATACTCACTGGCGACAGTTGCTCCATCCGGTTCAACTAATGCAAGGTATCCGTCCTCGGATGAACTTATCTTAAAATTTGTATGCAGCTCATCTAAAGGTCCGTTCCGGTCCTTCCCCGAAGCAAAGACCACCACATAACCGTCATTATTAAATGGCGCTTTACCAAAGGTCCACTTGGTCAGATCCTCGGGATCATCAGTGAGGTAATAGCCTTCAAGGTCCCCTGGTCCACCTGAAACGTTCCATATTTCTATCCAATCCGATGAATCACCATCCTCATCCTTAAGGCCCAATGAATTTGATGCCATGAACTCGGATATGATTGGGTCCACTGCCGTTAACTCGAAACAACAAGCCATAAAAAGAACGGCCCAGACAAATGGATTGAGAAATTTCATGGGGAAGAGGATTAATTACTTTGTATTATCCTACGAATTTCAGGCTAAGGCAAGGAACGTTCCTCTATTGAATCTCCTCCATTACAATGATAGATCCTGCCTTGACCGACGATTCACTCATTGTAATTTTTCCTGACGGCCAACGAACCTTTACCGATTGAACCGTGTCCTCTAAGCCAATACCAATCGTCATCGTAGCACTGTTCTGAGCAGCGTAACCTTCACCAAGATTACGGACTCTTTTTATCAATCGGTCACCGGACATGACTTCAATGACTGCTCCTACCCCGTCCCTATTACTTAACCCTTTACCGGGATCTTTTCCTTCGGCCCCACCGACAAGAAAAACCTTAATGTGATTGGATTTTTTCATTTCTCCGATTCTGTTACGGTACAGGCTCAGGAGCGGAGCATTCGCGTTCACCAGAGCAATGTCGGTCCAACCGTCTCGATCATAATCGAGGGCCGCCCATGTCCTCCCATCGGCCACATCATCAGCACCTGACACACCTGAAAGATCAGCGAAAGTATTTCCTGACACATTAAGGTAAAACTTATTCTTTTCGTAACCACTGTATGAGTGTCGATGATAATCCGGACCATAATAGTAAGTGAGCCGTTCCAGTGATGGTTTTAACTTTCCTGTCCTCGGATCCGTCCCCCATGATTTATTATTTCTAAACTGATCAGGGAGAGACTGATCGGAGCGCACGACCGCACGCCAGAGACAACTTCACAAATCGACACCATTGTCCTGACCCGGAGGAGGGGTATAAAATCCGCTAGAAACATAAAGGTCAAGAAACCCATCATTATCAAAGTCCGTAAACATTCCACCCCATGACCAGCCAGCGAGATGCACAGGTACCGGCTTTCCGTCAGCACCTGATAACCGCTTCATACCCCCATCACCATCATTTCTATAAAGAAAATTACCATAAGCCACTGCCGACATCCGATCATCAAGTCCAGGAACCTGCGCAGTGATCCGGCGTCCGGCCTTTGAATACATATTAGAAACGTAAAGATCCTGATCCCCGTCCCCGTCATAATCCCCCCATGAAGCACCCATGGCAAAGCCAAGCGTATCAATTCCTGAACCTGAAGTAATGTCAACGAAAGTGCCATCATCGTTACGGAAGAATTGGTCCGGTGCATAATCATTGGCCACGTAAAGGTCCTGGTCTCCGTCCAGATCATAGTCGGCCCATGAGGCTTGGAAACTGTTATGATAACCGGCCACAGAGACCGATCCCGGCGCGATTTCAAAATGACCTCCGCGATTAACAAGGAGAACGTTCGGAGGGCCTATCTGATTCAGGTAAGTGTGGTCATTTACTTTTCTTTTCACTACTTCCTGGGCCTGTTTCGGTGAAAGGAACTGTTTGGCCCATTGCGGAGCATTGCCCTTATCTTGGAGCCTAGTATTCAGGTCTAGAGGACTATAAGTGCATATGTAAATATCGAGGAGTCCATCATTATTGTAATCAGCGGCAGAAGCGGAAGTAACTAACCAAGGAAGATTACCGTTTAAAACCGGCCCATTGTGAGGACGGAAAACCCCTTTCTCATTCACCATGTAAAGGGACCTCTCAAGTGACCGTCCCAGAAATAGATCAGGGTCCCCATCATTATCAAAATCAGCAAAGAGCGCGACCGTGTTCCTACCGCTGACATCAAGACCATAACGCGCAGCACATTCTTCAAAGGTTCCGTCTCCCTTATTTCTAAGGAGCTGGTTCCTACCCCACCGCACACATATGTAGATATCGTCATAACCGTTCCCATCAATATCGACGATAGAAACTGAAGGATGCGTATTAATTGAGTCCGGATAGAAACGGGTATCAGTGTACTTGGGAATATTGGTTGGCTTTTTGCCACCAAAATAATTATCAATGAGAATCCTCCAGTGCATTGATGTCCGAGCACGGGAAAGAGATTCTTTATCCGGAAGGACTTCATCAAGAACTTCTTTGAAAAATGTACCAGAGGAACTTAGAGCGCTGAGCTTTTCAACTCTCCATGAATTAATCTTCCATGAACTGCCGACCCTCCCCCAAATGACCTCGTTCACTGAACTGATCGAGGAATTATCAGTGGATCCGGAAAAAGAAACGCTCGTAGTAAAAATATTCCTATCTTCACCACCGAATTTACCGGACACCAAAGAAAAATTAATGCCCTTGAGTTTTAATTCACCCGCGGGCTCAGTCATTTTCGCAATGGTTGGTTTTCCTACAACGGGTTCATTATTATCTAATTGTTCATTCCAGTGAATCTCAACTGTTTCGAGTCCGGGATATTCCTTCTTCTGGACAGGGTCCGGATCAACGCCAACGAAATGACAATTCTCAGCGAAAAGAGTATCTTTAAAACTTTTCAATCTGGGAGTCAGCTCAAGAATTAACTCCTCAGAGGCAACTAAGGAAGAAGCTGTACCTTGATTAGCGGAACTTTCATCAACACTCTTCCCGTTATCATTTCCACCACAACTCCACAATGATACCAAGCCAGGCACCATTAAGAACCTTATTAGGCGGATATATTCACCCATAGGCAATCCTGAACAAATAATTTATCAGCTTTATTTTATTCCTGAAGCCTTACCCTAAAGAAACTCTTTCCTGGCAATGTATCAATCGTGAAGGATGTCGACATTCCCTCCGAGGACAGACTGTCATCGAGCTCCTCCCAGGTAACAAGATCAATGGATTCATCAATCGCATAGATACGGTTAGGAATAGATGACCAAGTCATCGTCGTTTCCTCTTGGACCGAATCATAACTGATATTAGTGAAGCGTAGTGGGGAGGAGAGGATTTCAAATGCAAACGTTCCCGCAGCATAACGGTTCTCCGGACCCCCGTCAGGCACTCCAGGATAAGCGGTGGCATCGTTCCCGTACCTGCCCCCACCGACAAAGGTAATGATAGGATCCTCAGTCAAACTCATTCCAGGCGTCCCGACATTTCCGTTCGGCTCACCTGCCCCGTAGCCACTCGCAACAATTGTATAGGCTCCCGGCTCAAGGACCAACTCATCCTCCAAAGCAATGGTTCGGTGCGCATCACGCAAATCCCCCTCATTACCTGGACCAAATTCAATTTGAGCCAGAACCTCAAGGCCTAGATCATCATTGACTTCGTCCGGTGTTTCCATGTCATCGCGGGACCACATACTGACAGTTATCGGCCTCTTAAGGCCATCAGCACCACTGTCGAAGGCTCCCAGTTCCAGTACCCTGATTGTCTCCTCAACAATAAAGTCCAGTCCGAGAGCACCCGTATAGTTCTGGTTCCCAATCGTTCCCTGCTCAATCTTGTAGGCAAGTTCTCCGGAAAATTGTGAGACAGGACTACTGTTCGAATCATTAGGGTCCGTACCCTTGGCCACTTCCTGACCGTCCTTGTACCCGTCATCGTCCGTGTCAGGATTCAACGGGTCCGTCCCTACCGTAATTTCCTCACCGTCACTCAGACCATCCTCGTCCGTGTCAGGTTTCAGGGGATTCGTTTCATTATCGATCTCTGTTCCGTCCTTCACACCATCCTCGTCCGTGTCAGCGACCTTAGGATTCAGACCGGCCTCAAATTCAGTAAGGTTACTGAGTCCGTCATTGTCCGGATCCTCTTCAGCGTCCTCAGCCATTTCCGGATCCAGCCCATTAGCCTCCTCCCACGCATCCGGCATACCGTCTCCGTCCTCATCATCAACAATGACCTTGAAGGAACCGGCACCATAGCGCTGCTCAGGCCCATCGTCCGCATTTGCAGGGAACGACCCAGCTTCACCCCAACGCGATCCTCCAACGAAAGTAATCATTCCATCAAGGTCATTCGTGGAAAATTCATCCGATGGACCCATTCCCCGATTATAGTTCTTTTCGCTCCCACCGTAACCAGTCGCAACAATAGTGTAACTCCCGGGATCAAGGACCGCAGGTTCAGTCAGGGCCTTAAACCGGTGCCCCCCTTCGAGGACCCCCTCATCATTCTCATCAAAATTCATCTCCGCCAAGACCTCAATTCCGCTATCACCTTCGCGGCTCCAGAGCTCAACCTTAATAGGAAGAAAGAGACCATCCGCACCGCTGTCAAAGGCTCCCAGTTCAGAGACTATGATAACTGAATTGACCTCAAAATCCATACCAAGTGGACCTCCAAATTCCTGGTTACCTTCGAGCCCCTCGACAACGTCATAAATGATAGCACCTGGTCCACTCTCAATTTCCGGGACACTATCCGAATCATTAGGATCAGAACCTTTAGCCACCTCAAACCCGTCACGGAACCCGTCACCGTCCGTGTCAGGATCCATAGGATCCGTTCCTTCCGCAAACTCTTCACCGTCAGTCAACTCATCATCATCAGTGTCAGGGTCCTTCGGATCCGAATCATTATCGAATTCAAAACCATCCTCGGCACCGTCACCGTCCGAGTCCTTTGAGTTAGGGTCCAGTCCTAACTGGAATTCCTTGAGGTTATTGAGGCCATCATTGTCAGCGTCCTGTCCAGCGTCTTCAGCATCTTCCGGATCCAACCCATTAGCAATTTCCCAGGCATCAGACATCTCATCCTCATCCTCATCCTCATCCTCGCTAGCAACTTTAAAAGAACCGGCACCGTATCGCTGCTCAGGCCCAGCGTCCGCATTTGCAGGAAACGATCCAGCTTCACCCCAACGCGATCCTCCCACGAAAGTGATTACTCCGCCAGCATCGTTACTGGATAGACCAAAATCTTCAGCGAGTTGACCACCAACATTCACGTTCGGCTCCCCTCCACCATACCCATAAGCAACAATCGTATAACTTCCCGGCTCCAGAGCCACTGGATTATTGAGCGCCTTGAATCGGTGACCTCCTTCTAGGGTCGCCCCATCATCAAAGTCGAAGGCCTCCGAAGCAATCACCTCAATGCCCGAGTCCCCGTCACGTATCCAGATCTCAACCATAATCGGCAGGAACAGGCCATCCGAACCGCTGTCGAAGGCGCCAAGATCGGTCACTACAATATCTGAATTAACTTCAAAGTCCATACCGAGTGAACCCCCGAACTCCTGGTTGCCCACGGTCCCCTCGACCGCATCATAAATAATTACCTGTGCCTCGAGTCGGGAAAGAAGCAATAGCCCTGTGAGGACAGTAATGAAAAGTGCGTGAAAAGATCTCATATTTCATTCACTTTAAAGATTTTAAAATCTTTAGACAAGAACAGAAAAAAGTGCCTGACCCTCTATCAAAACCAAGAAATCCTTAACTAAAAAGCAATTACATTAATTATCTGAACTCGAAGGCCGAAGGCTCCTGTTCAGAAAACCGGTCATCAGTGTATAAAGATGAAGGGTCGTGTTCTTGCCTTCACGGATCGAGTGCGTGCCCCGGGGATAAGTCATCATGGAGAAAGTCTTGTTATGACTGACCAGCTTATCGATTAACTTTTCGAAAGTCTGATAATGACAATTATCATCGACCGCACCATGCACGATGAGAAGATCCCCTTTAAGTTGCTGGGCAAAATTAATCGGAGACCCTTCCTTGAAACCTTTCAGGTTCTGACCGGGAAGTCCCATATAACGTTCCTGATAAATGGTATCATAGTGCCGCTGGTTCGGAACCGAGGCCACGGCAATCGCCGCACTGTACAGGTCAGGGAACTTGAAGATCGCATTCAGACTCATGGACCCTCCACCGCTCCATCCCCACGAACCGACTCGGGACGGGTCGAGGTAGGGCCTGTTCTTGAGGACACTACGAACAGCCTCGGCCTGGTCCTGAGGAGGAAGGATACCTATCTTCCTGTCCGCCGCTTTCCGCCATCCGCGGCCGCGTGGGGAAGCTGTCCCTCGGTTATCAAAACTCATGATCACGTAACCCTGCTGAGCCAGCATCAAATGCCACAAGTGACTCGAACCTCCCCAACTGTCTCTGACCACCTGCCCCGCAGGCTCACCGTAAACATAGACCAGTAACGGATACTTGCGTTGAGGATCAAATCCCGGCGGTTTAATGCATCTGGAATGGAGTCTGTTCCCGTTACCTATATCAACATAAAAGAACTCGGATGGAGTCTTCTTAACCTTGGCAAACTTCTCCTTAAGTTTTTCATTATTCTCCAGCACCTTAATGACTTTATGGTCCGGGAGACTGATGAGGCTAGTGACCGGGACACTGTCCTGATCAGAGGAAGTAACTATGGCATAATTACCGTCCGGTGAAATGTTATAGGAATGGGTCCCGCGATTCTCCTTTTCGGGAGTCACTCTCTTAAGCTCAGAACCGTCAGTTTTGACACTATAGAGATAACGCTGTGCCGGGTTATCGGGTGACGCAATGAAATACAGACGGTCATTTGAATGGTCAGTTCGAAGGAGCCTTATCACGTCAAAATCCCCGGGACTTACCATATCTATTTTTTTACCGTCAGAGGAAATCATGTACACGTGTCTCCACCCGTCACGGTCACTAATCCAAGTAAAATAATTTTCCGGGCCGACCCAGTTCATCTCTCTGTGAGCATCGACCCAGGCCTCATCCTTTTCAGTCAAGATGACCTTGACCGAACCGTCCAGCGCATTGACCCGCATGACCGTGTTCGTGTCCTGGGCCCGGTTCAGTTGCTGAATGATGAGTCCTCCAGACCTCTCCGACCAGTCCATCCTTGCAATATAATTATTGCGCAAATCCTCGGACGCCTTGACCCAGACCGTATCCTCAGAATTAAGGAACCTGACCCCGACCCTGCAGGCAGAATTTCGCTGACCCACTTTCGGATATCCGAAAGTGGTCGTCTTCGGATAAAGACCCGAAACATTATCAATCATGGTATGCTTACGGACGCCCTTCTCATTGAACTGCCAATAAGCGATCGCTTCACTATCAGGGCTCCACCTGAAACCGTCCCTGACACCGAGTTCCTCCTCGTAGACCCAATCCGCTGTACCATTGATAATGTCTTTGGATTTCGTTTTGGTCAGAGCCATAATTGAGTGGTCCAGAAGATCCTCCACATAAATGTTCTTCTCGCGCACATAGGCCACTTTCTTTCCGTCCGGTGAGAACTTGGCAAATTGCAGAGTCGAGACACGCGCTTCACCTCCGAGCTTCCGGAGCTCCCCACTCGAACGGTCAAGGACCCAGTAATCACCTCTCGAGTTCCTGCGCCAGACCCGCTTCGAGTTGGTATATATCATTACTAAGGACCTGTCCCTGGAAAATGAGTACCCTTCGATTGGAATCTGTTTCTGGGTCCCGGGTCTGAACAGTTCAGAGGCCTTGACCAGGACCGAGCCCTTTGCCTCGGACACGTTGTAGCTGCGAATCTCCTTACCCTTGTCTTTGTCTTTCTCTTTATTTTTGTCTTTGTCTTTGTCTTTGTCTTTACCCTCAGCATCCTTCAAGTAAGTGTATTCGGTACCGTCCCTGGACCACCGAGCCGAGAAACCCTTCGAACTGAAATCCTTGTCAGTGAATATCCTCTTCAAGGTAAGCTTGCCGGGATCCTTCTCCTTCTGCTCCGCTAAGAGAATGCAAAGAGGGTAAAGAAAGATCGAGATCAGAGCTGGGATTCTGAGATTCATAATTATTATTTAAGGGGTAGGATTTTTCCGCCACGCTATTGAACCCGGGTTGACCCGGATCGATCAATACTTTTATGAATAAGTTTAGAAAGACTCCCGCCCCTCTTAGGACCTTACTCTTTAATAATGGTGAGCTTCTGAAGATTCTCATCGGCAAGGTCCATAAGCATATAATCCCCTCCTTCCCCTACCCGGAACACACCGTACTTTGCAGACTCGTACCGGTCCTCTGTATTTTCCTTAAAAAGAAAAGTTCGCTGAGGAATTTCAAATTTAACATAATGCCCGGAAAAGTCCTTGTCAGGATCAGTGCGCTGCTGACTGCGTCTTTCCCAATCATTCGTTTTCCTCAAATGTCCCCTGAAGAGAACTTCATCCGGTCCAAGTTCATTATTCTTCTCGACCCCCACGAACGTGGCAATTCTCCGCTCATCAATCTTTAAAACAGCACACTTATCTTCAATATTCACTTCATCAGGTAAGGGTAATTGTTCTCGCTCCACCGCAAACTGAACTCTCATGTATTGTCCCTGTAGTAAAGAGAGTGGATCGACCGGGGCCAGTTCAAGAAAAATCTCCTGACCTTCGACTGCGAGCCTGTCACGTGAGACAGAGAATTGGAAAACATAAACAATGACTCCAATAATAAGCGCGGAAATGATCAGTTCTGGAATTCTTTTCATTCTGATTCAGTCGAAGTTAGAGATTCTTTAACTGTGGTAAAAGCCCAGGCCCTGAACGCAAAGAATATGACTAAGAGGACCACTGACTGTAGCATGAGTAGTGTCCCAGTATCCATGAGACCAAGGTCAAGGCGGCGCGTAAATGAAAAGAGCGAGACCGGGAGAAGGAGTGAGCCCAGGACCGAGATGATCCGGTCATGCTGAGCATAACCCAGAACAATAAGAGCGAGGGCCAAAACCGGGCAGGTCATCATCGATCCGCAAAGTACAAGGGCTCCGAGAATAGAAAAGATGAGTAATCTTTTTCTCATCCCCTTCCATCCACCGGCTGACCATGCCACCACATAAACAAAAACAATAAACATCGCGATCGGCGCTGCCATCAGAATAGCCAACTCATCGGCACTTATTTCATATTCATTGAAGAGGCCCAGTAACTGGTTAATCCCGTGAGCCGTTTCCGTGAGCACAAATCCTAGTCCAACTGAGACCAGGACAAGACCAATGCTGACCGGGCGAAATGTCCGGGTCACTCGCGGGTGAATCATCATCACAAAAGCCAACGGAGTAATGATAGAGAAAAATAGAGGTCCGATCAGTTCATCGTGCCAATCCAGTGCACTCGTTAACTCATTCCCAAGCCAAATAATACCCATGATCAGGGTCGAAGTGAAAGAGATCAGACGATCCATGTACAGTGTATAAACAGGATACGTTATGCAGGTGAAGATGGCGGAAATGACAAAAGCGGTCAGCATTTCATCTCCGGAGCTGAACCATTTCACTCCCCCGCCAACGATCATGATCTTTCCGGCAAGAATCAGGGCAAAGGAGAACAGAGTCAGGAACGATTCGAGTGGACTGTGCTGCTCAAGTCTACGGCTTTTAACATACAGAATTATCGCGACGACCGCGAGGACAATACCGAAAGGAAAGTACGCATCGTCATCAAGTTCAAAGGTAAAAAAAGCAATCCCCATCATGAACATGGCCGACACAAAGGATCCGATCCCGATGAGGGTCCTCAGATAAATGGGCATCTGGTTCTTCTGGATCCGCTCAGAGGCCACTTCACGGGCACGGTCCTTATTGATCGAAAAATCCTCCGCAATCGAATCAATGAGCCCGGCCGCAGTCATTCCTGTTCCATTCTCAGTCATGGGAAATTGTCACCTCCTCTTCATCCTTCTCAACACTGTCCCGCAAACAGATACGGAAACGATTCAATAATACAAAACTTCCCCAGAAAATGCCAACACTCATGATAAAACCTATAACCGGGATAGCTTCTCCAGGAGGATCTATAGTGATCATGCCGCAAACAAGAATTACCACGTCAAGCGCAAGCACAAAAAGCGCCAATGACCATAAGTCTGTGGCTCTTTTTGAAAAATACCAGATCCCGGATCCTATCAGACAAAACTCCATGATCATCAGATAAGGGTCAAGGAACCCATCCGTTCCATGATCATTGGTAAGATTATCGTAAACCATGCAAAGATTGATCACTGAATAGATGAGGGTAAAGAGGACCAGCACAAAACGGAACCATTGAGCCCTGACCCAGTTCCAGGAAGGACTGTCCCTTGAGACATGGCTGATCAGCACAAGGAAGGAGAAGAAAACGAAAAGTGAGATACTGGTAATGGCCATGGACGGCTCATCAAAATACCCACGATCCCAATGATCAGCCTCAATATTCAAATAGAATATAAAGAGGAAAATCCATGCCGCCCATAATGGAAGGAACCTTGCGAGGAGCACTACCGGTAACGGGAATAGAACCAATCTCCTGAAGAACCAGACCGAGTCCGCGTCCAACTGATAGATCTGGCTCATGATAACGAGAACCCCTTCAATGCCTAAGACGACTCCGAAAGCGAAGAACTTACCCGGAAGAGTCCTCAGTCCCTTCCACCACATTCCCGCGGCACAGCCGATCATGACAATCTGCGGTATCCAGAGCCTTAACATTTTCCCTAAGTCCTGCCAGTTCGCGGCAATGACCATGATGAAACCGAAAACGAAGAATGCCCCGGCCGCACCCAGGATAGTCCGCAGGACCAGTTCCCGGGTCGATGTCCTGGGATAGAGTACATTAAAAGCATTCCTCCTAGCGGCCTTGTCAATGACTCCTCGCGCAAAGAGAAGGTCCACGAGCGGCCTGTCCGCCGGCAGATTATCTACCGTGGTCGGCTCGTCACTTCCAACAATGTCCCTGAGAGTACTCAATTTGAATAAGGATTAACTGATTAAAATTACGTCTTAATAATAGAGTCTATCCGATGATCCTGGAAATTGATTATTTCAATATTTTCATTAAAAC
>Ga0114993_10002558_pt1 | contig 19751 bp, 19 predicted proteins | sample ArcticOcean_MG_C_FD_87042 | JGI IMG/M metagenome (GOLD analysis project Ga0114993, IMG submission 87042) | Marine microbial communities from western Arctic Ocean - ArcticOcean_MG_CB2_150 | ecosystem: Environmental > Aquatic > Marine > Oceanic | place: Arctic Ocean: Canada Basin | collected...
CGATCCCGGTTGCTACAACGATCAGTCCAAGATCCCGACTCCACACATCGATCGACTCGCCGCCGAAGGTCTACGCTTCACCGACGCCCACACCCCTTCGAGTGTCTGCTCGCCGACTCGTTATGGTCTGCTGACCGGGCGCTACGCCTGGCGAACAAAGTTGAAACGCAGCGTGCTGTGGCCATGGTCATTACCGCTGATCGAGCAAGACCGCCTGACGCTACCGGCGATGCTTCAGCAGCACGGTTACCACACCGCGTGCATCGGAAAGTGGCATCTGGGATGGGATTGGCCCATCGATACGGACGGATATGTCAGCGATGAGTTTGATGGGGTCTCCATTGCCGCCAACAAACGTGTTCCACTGGGCAAGAGAATCGCTTTCTCGCGACCGATCGCCAGTGGTCCCACCTCTCGCGGTTTCAATTATTACTTCGGCGATGACGTCCCCAATTTCCCGCCGTATTGCTTCATCGAAAACGATCGCAGTGTCGGCATTCCGAGCGTCGACAAGCCCAAGAGGATGTTCGGCCACGCAGGACCGACGCTGGCCGGCTGGGACCTGTCGGTGGTGTTGCCGACTCTTGCCCAGAAAGCGGCCGCTTACATCGAGAAGCGTGCCAAGCATCCAGAGCAGCCGTTCTTTCTATTCGTACCGCTGACCGCCCCACACACACCCATCGCGCCTTCGCCACACTTTGCCGGCAAGAGCGAGGCGGGGATCTACGGCGATTTCGTCCATCAAGTCGACTGGGTGCTCGGCCAGGTTCTATCGGCGCTCGATCGTACCGGCGCTACGGATCGCACCCTCGTCATCTTCACCAGCGATAACGGATCACCACAAAGAAACGGCGTCGACATGAGTGGTCCCATCGGATCGGTAAAAAAGTTTGACCACGATCCATCGAGACCGTGGCGTGGCATGAAGGCGGATGCCTGGGAAGCCGGTCATCGCGTTCCCTACGTGGTGCGCTGGCCCGGAAAAACACCCGTGGGGCAGACTTCTACCGAGCCGATCATCCTGACCGATTTGATGCGCACCTTTTCGACACTGGTGGGTCACTCTCTCCCCGAAAATAGCGCCGAGGATAGTTTTGACATCCTGGATGCACTCCAGGGCAAGACACTGAAGTCGCCTGTTCACGATTATCTGATCCATCATTCCGGCAACGGTGTCTTTGCCATTCGCCAGGGAGACTGGAAACTGATCCTTGGCAAGGGATCAGGAGGTTTTAGCCGTTTCAAGCCCACAACCGATGCCCCCGCCGGCCAACTCTATCACCTCGGCGACGATCCAGCAGAGCAGGTCAACCGCTACCTGGATAAACCTGAAATCGTTGAAAAACTGACCCAGTTGCTCGAACTCGCGCGCAGTAGCAATAGTTCGCATCGTCTCTCCACTGCAGATCAACAGGGATCTCCAGGACAATCCAACAAGCAATAGAATCCATTTGCACTCGAGGGTGGGTAGCCCCACTTGAGCACCATGACTACTTGATAATTATTGCTCACTCTGTGGCTTTTCCTGTGGCAATATGCCCCGTACCTGAATCGAAATCTTGTTCTAGGCTAACAGTTATTTCCACCCCGATCGAAGTGACAGCAGCGAGGTGCCCTATGACAGATCTCACTCCTACCGTTCCTGAGACTCTCCACAAAGATTCGACCACCGGTAGCGGTCCGAGTTTCCTCAAACCGACGCCTCCGATGGGAATTTACGAGACCCTTTACTCCTTTCAAACTGCCTTCGGGCAACCGATGGGGGAAGCAGGAACCCATCCCTGGAGCCAGGGCTTCCCGCTCACTGAACAGATTCCAGGGGGACCTGAACTGCCGACTTCGGTAGACGTCACTTCTCAATCTCTCCGTTACCCAAAAGCATGGGGGCTACCGGCTCTTCGAGAACGCATCGCGAGTTACTATCGAGAGTTTTACGGTGCATCCATCGATGCAGAGAACGTGATGGTTTTTGCGGGTGGTAGGCCTGCGCTTCTCTCGGTACTGCTCTTTCTCCAGAAGGAGATCGGTATCAAGATCGCCTCCACCGAATACACCCCTTACTTCGACATTCTTGAGCGCCTCGGTGTTCCTTATCAACTGGTCGAAAGCAATGCAGCCAATGAGTTCTGCCCTCCCATCGAGAACTATACTGCTCCCGGTTCACATCCTCGAACGATGATGCTTCTGAGTAATCCCTGTAACCCAACCGGGATCACCCGAACCGGAGTCGAGCTCGATGCTCTGGTCGCGGCAGCCAGCAACTCAAACTGTGGGTTGCTCATCGATGAAGCCTACGAGATGTTTCATAACAACCCCATCAGCACCATGTCTCATATCGAGGACATCGAGGAATCCAATATCTTCGTCATCGGGGCGGCAACCAAGGGTCTGCAGTCCCCCGGCATTCGAATCGGCTGGGCAATTTCATCAAAACGTCACATCGAAATCCTCGGTAACTTTTCTTCTTATGGCATGGGCGGGGTCTCCCATCCGAGCCAGTGTTACGCACTGGAATTGATGGCCCCCGGGCGGATCGAACAGGTACGACAGGCCATTCCCCGCTTCTACCAGCAACAGCGCCAGAGATATGGTGAAGCGTTCGAGAAACTTGGCTTGAGAATGTTCACGGGTAAAGGTGGATTCTACCATTGGTGTCAATTGCCCGATGGACAGACAGCCACCGAACTGAATGAGCGGTTGTTCGAGAATGGAGCGGCGATCCTCAAGGGAACCGATTGTGACATGCGTCGTCTAGGAGATGAGTCTTCACTGAACAACTTCTTTCGGTTCTCTTTCGGTCCCCTGGCACCGGAGTCCTTCGAGGAAGATATCGAAATCATGGCGCGAGCGCTCAGGCGATAATTGTTTGACTGCTAGTTCTCCGCTCCGATGTCTCCCTGGACGTTCAATCAAGGAGTATAGCGATGACCAGTGTACAGAACTCTCAGATACCGGATCTTCCGGCGGTCGATCAACTGATCGAGTTCCTGCAATCCAATCCATTGATGGCATCTCTCTCTCCAGAAGAGCTGGCCGAGTTGATCTTCATCGTTCAGCTACATCGAGGCTCTCCCGGGGAGATCATCGTCCACCAGGGTGAGGAAGGGGATGCGTGGTACCTGCTCTATGCTGGCGAGTTACAGATCATCCGTGGTGGAGAAGAAGTGGCGACCTTATCCAGGGGCGATTGTTTTGGAGAGCTTTCTGCTCTCGACGGGGAACCAAGAAGCGCATCGGTGGTCTCCGTGGACAACTCAATTCTGATGCGAATCCCTCGCAGTGGATTTGACTCGTTACTCGCATCGAACAGCCTCGCAGCACACAAGTTGACCCTTGCCCTGACCCGTGTCGTTGCCGGTCGTATTCGTGACCTCGTCTCAGGAGAGCTCCCGGCCAAGGCGGACTACGCTTCCGGTGACGACCAGTGAGCCGCATCTACGATGTCTTTTTCGGTTTCTCACAGATCGCAGTTCGTGGCCAACTTCCCGATGAGCGACAGATGTTCGACAACCTATTGAGACAGGTGAAGCTGGCAGATCAACTGGGTTTCCGAACCGCCTGGATCGGTGGGGCCCACTTATCCCTGAAAGAGCAGCATCGATCTGGCGAGGTCCCCGTGCTTCCGCACTTCGAAGGTGAAGTCTGTCTCAACACCGATATCCTGCAACTCGCCCACCTCTTGATGGCACAAACATCCAGGATTGAAATCGGTTCCGCACTTCACAGCATCGTCGTCAACGGCGGACCCATCGCCCACGCCGAAGCGCTACGTACCTTTCTCACCCTCAAGGAGCTGTCACCGGCATCGGACAGGAAACTGAGGCTAGGTTTCGGCAGCGGGCGATTTTCCTTCGTGCAAGAGGTCTATGGCCTGGCCCCCAGGAATCCGATGGAACAGGTCGCCTGGCCGGTGATCTCCAGTCTGCTGCTACGAGAGGCATCCGAGATTTTCGTTCGTCTTCTCAACGGGGAAGCGCTCGCCTCGTCCGACCTCCCAGGGCAACAGTTACGAAAAGAGAACTTCCGGAGCGAAGAGCACTGGCAAGCGGTTCTCTCAGCGCACGGCAAGGAGACCGATGCCATCGATGTGCCCAAATTCTTCAAGTTCAATCGCTCGAAACTGATCCCTGAGGATAGCCCCCTGGAGACTCTGCGGCTCTACCTGGGTAGTACCGACCTCGACACCGCAGCAAGAATCAATCAGTTCCTTCCCTGTCGCATCTTCAATCTCTCGACCACCTCACCAGAATCCATCGATGCCACTCATCAACGGATGAAACAGATTTACCATGATGACGGCGGCCCCTGGAAGAGGCAGTACATGCCCAGGACGGTGATGATCTTCGTCGATGCCACGGCTGGGCTGGATCGAAAACAACGCAATGAAAAGGCCCGAGGCCGCGCCATGGAGGCTCTTCGCGCCTGGCAGATTTCGATGGAGGGAACCATCGATGAAAACAAACTTCCCCAGAAACTCAACAATGCAGTCTACGGATCACCCGAAGATGTAGCCCAGAAAATCGAGCAGTTATTCCGTCCCGAAGACACATTGATGTTGTGGTTCGATTTCAACAATCACGATTCCGAGGATGTCGAACGAAACATGGCGACCTTTGCCGAACATGTGCTACCCCTGCTCGATACCAAGGTGGCCACCGATGAAGAATGAATCGGAATCTCCGGGAAGTGTTCATATCGTCGGAGCAGGCCTGGTCGGCTCTGTCACCGCCATCGGAATGGCTCGACTCGGATACCAGGTGAAGCTCTTTGATCGCCGATCGGATCCAGCCAAAATACTTCCGGACCAGGGGCGATCGGTGAATGTTGTCCTATCAGCACGTGGCTGGAAGGTGCTGGAACAATTACAGCTGGCCGCAGTAGTTCGTGAGAACTGCACACCGCTAGTGGGCCGTACCATCCATCCGTGGCGCGGAGCGGTGCGGGAGCAATCGTACAGTAGTCATGGAGACCAGATCTGGTGCGTAGAACGGCCACGTCTCCATCAGATTCTCGCCCAGGCAGTGGCCCAGGAAAGCGGCATCGACTCGTACTGGCACCATCGTCTCGTCTCCGTCGACCTGGAACAACAGTTTCTGTACCTGTCCCGCTCACCTGGGGATACCGAGGCCTCCATCGAGAATCTCAACACAGAGAATCTCAACACAGAGAATCTCAGCACAGAGAATCTCAGCACCAAACCGGTACAAGTGCGTTACCAACACTTGCTCGGAACGGATGGCGCGTTTTCGGTGGCACGATCTCAGTTGCTCCATCACACCTTTGATTTCCAGCAGAAGTATCTCGATGTCGCCTATCGCGAGTTGCGGCTTCCGTCCAGGACAGAAGGTGGTCCAGAGCTGGCACTCGATCGATTTCATGTGTGGCCACGGGGTCGTCTTTTCCTCGGCGCCTTCCCCAACCAGGACGGAAGTTTCACCGGATCTCTGTTCTTGCCCAGGGAGGGATTCCCATCCTTTTCCACCATCTCCACCGAACGAGACTTCGCAGGATTCCTCAGAAATTTCTTCCCCGATCTCGAGAAGTGGCTTCCGCAACTGACTGAACAGTACATCGCCAACCCGTCGTCTCCGATGGTAACGATGCGTTGCCATCCGTGGACACTGGATGACCAGCTGGCACTTCTCGGGGATGCTGCTCATGCCGTGGTGCCCTTCCTGGGTCAAGGAATGAACTGCGGCTTCGAGGATTCCCAGGAACTTTGCGAACAACTGGTGCGACATGATCATGACTGGCAAAGAGCTCTACCTGCCTATGAAGAACAAAGGCGGCCCAATTCCGATGCACTCTCCCAGCTCTCCCTCGACCATTACGACCACCTCAATCATGTCCCGCATCCGCTGGACGCCACCCGTGAGCGACTGGGAGCGCTGCTCGATGAACTGGCACCCCATCGCTTCCGTCCCCTCTACGAGCTGGTCGCCTTCACACACATCCCTTACGCCGCCGCCCGCCGACTGCACCAATTTCGACAGGACACAATCGAGAATTTGCTCGACAATCCCGCCTTTCAGCAGGGTTGGCCCGATGATGCTCGCGAACGTGTCCTGGACCTCCTCCAGCCCTGAACACCACCATTTCTTGTGAACTTCCACACCAGATAGTTTCAGGTTCGCTTTCGCATCCGATCCATCACGCTAGAATTCAGATCAACGGAAGCGTGTGCAGTTCGCCTCTTCCGGCCCTGGCAGGTCAAAGAGAGTGGGAGCAGTCTTCCGATGCAGGAACAGATCCGAAACGTGGCGATCATCGCCCATGTCGACCACGGCAAGACAACACTTGTCGACAGCCTTCTCTATCAATCGGGAATGTTCCGCAACGAGGAACTCGATCGCCTCGCCGGAGGACAGCACGGGCTGATCTTCGACAGCAACCCTCTCGAGAGAGAACGCGGGATCACCATCCTGGCGAAGAACTGCGCCATCGAAGTAGAGCGCGGTGACATCCGCTATCGCATCAACATCATCGACACTCCTGGCCACGCTGACTTCGGTGGAGAGGTAGAGCGAGTGCTGTCGATGGCGGACGGTGCACTGCTGCTCGTTGATTCTGTCGATGGCCCGATGCCGCAAACCCGTTTTGTCTTGCAGAAGGCTCTGGAAAACAGGCTCACCCCGATGTTGATCATCAACAAAGCGGATCGAGTGGACGGACGCTCAGCGCAAGTGGTCGATGAGGTGTTCGATCTGCTGGTGAGCCTTGAGGCGGGTGACGATGCGCTCGATTTCCCCATCTTCTTCTGTTCAGGAAAAGACGGCTGGTGTTCTGAAGAAGTGGATGGAGAACGCCTCGACCTACAACGCATCTTCGATGCCATCATCGAGCATGTTCCTCCGCCACCGGTAGAGGTGGATGCGCCGCTGCAACTGAGAGTCAGTACCCTGGACCATTCTGAATATGTCGGACGTATCGCCATCGGCAGGATCGCCGCGGGGACTCTCTCGGCGGCGGAAGAGGTCAAAATTCTGTCACCGGGTTCCCCTCCACGCAACGCCCGCGCGCAGGAAGTTCATCTGTTCGAGGGACTCGGCCGTAAAAAGGTAGAAACAGCCAATGCTGGCAACATTTGTGCTGTCATCGGGATCGACGGTATTGAAATCGGTGACACCATCGCCTGTGCCAAACAACCGTCCGCACTGCCAGCACTGCTGGTCGATGAACCGACCCTTCACATGACTTTCCGTGTCAACGACGGACCCTTCGTCGGACGGGATGGTAAGTACGTCACTTCTCGTCAGTTGAAGGATCGACTCGACAAAGAGCTGGAGAGAAACGTAGCGCTTCGAGTGGTACAAGGAGATCGTCCCGAGGAGTTTCTCGTTTCTGGCCGCGGACTGATGCATCTTGGAATCTTGCTGGAGACGATGCGTCGTGAAGGGTTCGAGATGTGTGTGGGTATGCCGCGTGTCATCGAGCGTCTCATCGATGGGAAGTGGCATGAACCATTCGAACATCTGGTACTTGAAAGCCCCATCGATGCGCAAGGATCAGCAATGGCGTTGATCGGCGAGCGACGCGCCGAGATGATCGATATGACATCGAGAGCCGGTAGTGACATGGTGCACATGGAGTTCAAGATACCCGCACGTGGACTGATCGGCTTGCGTACACGACTGCTCACCGCCACCGCCGGGCGAGTCATCTCTCATCACAGTTATCTCGAACACGGCCCCAAGGCGGGTGCGATTCCTCGACGGAGTTCAGGATCGCTGATCGCCGTCGAGACGGGTCAGGCCACGCCCTACAGCCTCGATGCCCTGTACGATCGTGGCACCTTCTTCATCGAACCTGGGGATCAAGTTTACGAGGGGCAGGTAGTCGGAGAACACACCCGCGATCGCGACCTCGAGGTAAACGTGGTGCGCACCAAGAAGCTATCCAACGTGCGAGCCTCCGGCAAGGACGACAGTACCAGCGTGCGCCCGCTCAAACGATTGAAGTTAGAAGAAGCGCTAGAGTTTGTCGTTGAAGGAGAACTGGTGGAAATCACTCCCTCCAACATCCGCATCCGCAAACATCTTCTCAAGGAAGCCGAGCGGCGGCGTGCAGGTCGCAAGCCCCGGAACGAGAGCTAGCGAGGATCGATCCCTTCGGATCCATCAAGGATCAGCGGGAGCCTCGGGATAAAGGGTGTGAGTGCCCGAATCAGTGACGATTCCAGGGGTTGTCCCCCGCACCTCGAACGATTGTGCATCGTGGCCAGATTTAGTGGCACGAACTTGCCAGTCCCCCGCATCGATACCATCGACAAGAAAGTAGCCCTCCTCATCAGTCCGGTTTGCGCTGTCATTCCCGAGTTGAAAGACGCCTCCTGAACCCGACGAGAAGGAGATATTGATCGAGGGTCCCTGTTGCGGTTCAGGTTCTTCTCCTGGTCTCGCGATCGAGATTCGGACCCCTTTCAACGGTTGACCTGTGGCATCCATGATACGACCGGTGATGGCAGCTCCCGGTTGCAAGGAAATGGTAACAGAGGTGGTGGCACCCAGTTCCACCTCGACCTCTGCGGTCTCCTTCATGTACCCTTCTGCCTCGATCGTGAGCCGATGAGAGCCTCCGGCCAGTCCAATGATGTCGAAAAATCCATCCGGATGGGTGTACTCGACACCGGATGATCCTCCTTGGAAGAAGAAGAAATTGGCGGATTGGCCTCCCCCACGACGCAGTTGAAAGGAGGTGATCGGTTGGAGCGTGATGGAGTCCACCACTGTCCCCTCGATGCGCCCACCCTCGGTGACGATCACCTCTGCGTTCAGATAGCCGGCATCCACTGTGGGATTCTCCAGCGATATCCAGGTCTGTCCTTTCGCGATAGCGATGAGATATGGAATATCCTCGGGAACCTCGAACCGAAAGTACCCATCTTGGGCACTGGTCGTACGGATTGCTCCTCCGTCTCCTCCTCCGAACATTCCGCGAAATAGATCCTCTGGCTCGGCAGCTTTTTTTGCCGTTAGCCGAACCCCACCCATCAGCGCTCCAAAATCATCGATGACTCGTCCTTCGATGACAAATACGGTTGCCAGATCGAGTCGAACACCGTCGATCGGCCTGAGCACAGAAAGAAGCACCGTTGCTGAAGATCCGTACCCTGCTGCCTCAGCATCGATCTCGTAGTCACCTCGATCTTCCACAACAATGGAAAACTGACCGGCAGCATCGGTGGTGGCTTTCTTCACCACCTTGCCCCCCGATGAGGGTTGCATGACCAATCCATTGGCCCCCCCGAGGATCAGGGTAATTCCCTGGTCAGGCTCTTCGGCACCTGGAGGTGCCAACTTCCGAAGGCTTACCTTGGCGTCCTTGACTGGCATCGCCTCAGGTGACAACACCACTCCCTGGATCGTCAGTCCCTCCCTGAGCACGACATCGCCCAGATCATGCTCCCCCACGGTATATCCGAAGGTGTCAAGGCTAGTATCGGGATGTTCATGGTGGACGATTTTCAGGTCATGGTCCTGAGGCTGTTGTGGATCGATGCGAAGTTCAAAGGTTCCATCATGAGCACTGATCGCCTTGAAATCCCCACGTGGATTTTCCCTTCCGACAAATCTTGCATCTGAAACAGCAACGCCGCGATGGTCCACGACCCTGCCATGGAGCAATGCCGGAGCCTTCAGAATCAGTTCACCGGCATCATTCACTCCAGGTTTGAGTTCGATGAATCGGCTCGCCCTGACAAACTTCGATGAATCCACAACCAGTTGATGCCTCCCGACGGCCCCGGTGTAGAGCTCGAATTGACCCACTTGTGGATTGTTCGAATTCGCTTCGTCGAGTAGAGATTTCCCCGCGCCCGGCGATCCAGAACGGTTTCCTGCCCCATCATCCAGGCCGGAGATCAGTTGCACGAGAATGTCCTGAGGTGCACCTCGTTCATCGACCACCGTCCCTCTCAGGATGCACTGTTCGCGCAGCTGGAGAATCACCTCCGGGGTTCCAGGAGTCACATTGACGGGCTCTGATTCTGCGTGGTCAAACCGGCTCGCCCAAAGTCTGTAATCCCCGACAGGAATCCCCGACAGGGTAAAGGTTCCATCTGTTTGACTGATCGTTTCTGGCCAGATGCGATCGTCTTCCGTCGAGGATGTTCCCATGATGATGAAGCCCGTAGGACGGTTGTGGGTGACTCCGGAGAAAACAGCGGCACCAGAGACCGGCTGTTCTTCTGCATCGATCACGATCCCTTCGATGCGCATGCCTTCGATGAGGGTCACAATGAAGAGCCTGGGATCCTCAGCCACCGCTCTCACATCTGTGACCACCTGCCCCACCAGCGACGGCAAATCCTCCTGCAAACGACGATCGTTATCGCAATCGATGAACAAGTCTCCTGCGAAGCCCGCTTCCACCTCCATCATGAACAGACCGTCACTGTCGCATTCCACCAGTTCCAGTAGATCCGGATTCAGACAAGCTCGGGCATACATTGCGGGTCTTCCATCTTCATCCACTACTCGGCCTGAGATGTACCCGGGAGCAACTTCGGAACCCCCCGACGATTCCAAAGTGATCCCATCGGAGCCAGAAACGACCCATCGGGAAGCACCATCGTCGGCAGAAGTATCCTCTTCGATCCGTAGTGGCTCCTGAGAGGAAGAATCGGTGTCTGTGAGGGGACCTGAATCTGCTGAATCAAACATCATCCAGGCGACCAGCAGCAGCAGCAAGACGAGAAACGGGACGAACATTTTCACGACAACCTCGTTTCACCGGTGAAGTGATCATCCTACCGATCTCCAATGGGCAAAGTACATTAATATGGGGAGCACAATAGGAGTGCCTCAGCGCCCTGTACTCCGTCGTACTTCGTCAAGGTACTTGAACAACTGCGCACGATGGCGCAGGGTAGTTCTGCACGGTCCTTGATTACAGTAGGATAGATAATGTGGACGAGGAGCAATTGAACGGTGAAAAGTGGACACCTGATCGCATCCGGACTGGTGTACAGATTGCGCTTCTCTCCCCCCGTTGTCTGGGGATCACCACGGACTAAACTGAAGGAGTGAAAGGGAGATCTCTTGCGTGGATTGGTCGTTTTTTTAGCACTACTGGTGATGGTTCTGGCGTTCTTTGTTTTCCGTTTTTCCGCCGAGGAACAAGGGGCCAATCCTGGTACCGGGCCATCTGTTATCGAACCCGAAACTGCCGCTGGCAACGCAGCCGCCAGCGACACCGGTGACGCTTCCATTTCAAACGCTTCGCCCGTCGATGAGCCTGGCGATGCCGAGATGTTGATGGGCGATACAAAGACGCAGCGGACGGAGCCACGGCCTGGTAGTGGTGTTGGGCCGGCGAGTGCCCAGGGGGTTCTCGAACGAGCCATCGAAGAGCAGGACCTCGAGACCATCTGGCAACTGGCGTTTGATCTGATCGCCGGCGGCCACTTCAGTGAGGTGGATCGTCTCTACGAACAATTCGCCGATGCCTTCAACGGTGGTGATCTCGACTCGCCGCTGTGGAAAAGTCCCGATTTTTACAGCGGCAATCTGATGCGCGAATACGCCGACAACGAAATCGCGGTGCTCGATTATCTGGGCCATCTCGCCCAGCTGGAGACTCCCGGCGAGTTGCTAGCAGATCTTCGCCAGGAGCTCTTCGAGGGAGAAGCCGCGCCACTGATTCTCGGCTTTCACGAGGGGCGCGATCCACAACTGGTTGCCGGCTGGCTGCCCTATTACCGCCAGCGGATCGCCACGTGGTCGGGTGATTCATTTCGAGATCGCGAGATCATCCTCTCACTCGGGCACATCCCGGTGGCGGAATCGGCGCTGATGCTAACGGATCTGTTCGACTGGACGACATCCTCCCAGCGACTCGACGTGGTGCGGGCTCTCGGTCGAAACGGCACCGCCCCGGCACTGGAGACACTCAGAAATATTGCAGCGGATGACCCCAATCCAGTGCTACGTCGCGCGGCAAGCGAAGCACTGGTATTACTTGGAGGCTGAAGATCAGCGCGGCTGCTTCACCGGATTGCCCGCGATGCGGACGATGGCATCGGCGACCTCCTCCGGTGCGATCAGTGCCGGTACCGCCGCCCACCAGTTGGTGTTGTCGTTACCAAAAGTGACATTGCCGGCGTGCTCGGTCTTGTCGCTGTCGAGTTCTGGATCGAGGTCATAAGCTCCTAGCACCCATCGCAGCGTCTCGATCTCATCGAAATCTCCGGTGAGATGCAACCAGCCTTTCCAGTCGCGGTCTCCGAAGCTACGAAACTGAGAGAGAGTCTCGGGATCGTCCTTGGTGGAGTCGATGGAGATGGAGAGAAAGAGAACATCCATACCCATGCGATCACCGAAGAGCTTATGAACCTTGACCAGGTTCTCGGTGACGCCGGGTCATATACCCGTGCAGGTGGTGTAGAAGAACTGGATGACGACGGTACGGTTCTTGACCAGGTCGCTGTAAAACCGGTGCTTTTTCCCCTGATGATCGATGAGAAGCGTATCCGGGAACTTATCGGAGTAGCGACCGCGCGGTGATGAATGAGGATTTGCACGTGCGCCCTTGTCGATGAAGGGGAGCACCTTCGACATCACATCGAGGGTATCCTGGATGGGCGTAATAGTCCCCACAGCGCGCTGAGGTGCCACGCAACCGCACAGGTTCAGCGCCAGGATCAGGGCGACTAGTAATGACGAGGCGTAAATCCGCTGAATCACCGGTCTTCCTGCTCCTCTGGAATCGGAGAATCAGATGTCAACTGGCCCCCTTCCGGGTCCCAGTCTCCACTATCGGGTTCACAAACATCGTCGTGAAAATCTCCGGGGAAGCCGACCCCTTCCTCTTCCAACTGGGATACATCCCCGGGCCCGACCACTTCACCGCTGGCGAGAGTCTGTTCGTGGTCGAAGAGCAAGTGATGTGGATCGATACAGCCAGTCGGCATTCCCGATTGCAGGGCCGCTTCTTCGTTCCAGGCGTGATTTCGAATGCCGTCATTCATGCTCTCTTCGCCCGCTTCGCGCGGATCAAAGGTGAACATCATGCGCATATCTTCGTGTTCGATGATGTGACAGTGGCAGACGAAGGGGCCCTTGAAGGTGCGGAACTTGATCAGACAATCCGCCTCCTGCCCGCCTTCCAGGTTGATCAGGTCGGTGTTCCACCGGTAGTAAACCGGGAAATCCGGGTGGTCCCTGTCCTTTCCATCGATGCTCTGAACCTGGACTCCCTCGAGGTGGCAATGGATCGGGTGCCACCATCCTCCACCTTTATTTTTGAAGATCCATCGTTCACAACTGTTGAGCAGCGGTACCGCATCCGATCTTCGTGGACTGTAGTACTTGGAGTTGACAACCCAGGCACCGTTCTTTCGCGAGAATTCGAAAAGCCGAGTGGCCACCACTTCATCGTCGCTGTAAGCGTGATATTCCCTGACCGTATCCCCGGCGCTCACCGAATAGACACCGTTCTCGACCCCTTCCATCTCCTGGGGTCCAGGCGGGTCGCCATCGAGTAGCCGAAACTGCATCCACGGTGCGTGTTCCTTGTTGGGGCGGATGCCCTTCGGTTTACGACCGTCCGTCTGATGCATGATGTTTTGCAGGTAGTAGGTGTCGACATCTTCAGGTAACTGGCTGAAATCGATGATCACATCGAAACGCTCTCCCGGGGAGATGGTGAAACTCTCCAGGTCGGTCGCTTCTTCGATCTCCCAGGTGTCCTTACCGATCATCAGGAAGGGGATACCATCCTTTTGATTTTTCCCCTTGCTGCTATTGAGCCTCAGATGCAGGTACCTGGCGTTACAGGCATTGAGGATGCGGAAGCGATACTTGCGCCTGTACACATCCATGTAGGGCTGGGCGCGACCGTTGGCGGTTTTCACATCGCCGATGTGGCCATTGTGATCGAGTAAATCGTAAGCCAGAGAGCCATCGCCATTGAACTTGAAATCCTTGAGGGCAAGTACGTGATCGAAGTCACCGTAGAGCTTCGGTAAAAATCCACTCTGCTGGTGCTGTACCTCGAGGTCATCTTCTGACAGATAGAACCCCGCAAGACCACGGTTGACAGTGAAGCCTGTAATGTCCATGGCGTGATCGTGGTACCACATGGTGGTCGGCAAGTGCGCCAATTCGAACGGCCCAGCCTCCTCTACCGTTGACGGGTAAGGCGTATCGGGCGTGGCGTTCAGCCGTGGTCCAATATTTGGATAGTAGTAGTCGCGGGCCTTGTCCTGAAGAACATAGAAATCGGGCGATCCGTCGGAGTGCGCCGGACCATGATCTCCATGGAGGTGGACCGAAGTCTCCACCGAAGTCTGATTGGAATACCTGATCACCGTTGGTTCCCCCTGGCGAGCCAGGAATGTCGGCCCTGGAAAACTGGGCGGAGTCTCCGATGCAGTTCCCGGCTTACCACGATAGGCAAAAACGGGCGTGTCCACGCCAGGGAAGAATTGCCAGGCTCCTTCCACAGCTTCCAGTTCCCAGTACTTCTCCGGCAGGGTATCCCAATCGGGGAGGTGTGCCGGATGTGAGGGGTAATACTCGGGAGCGATTCCATGATAAACGGCATCCGAACCGAGCGAGGCCTCGGGAGTGCCGGGCATCGGGTCCAGCGATGTTCCCTTGTGGATGACCGGCGGCTTGAAGAAGGGCTGGGTGAAGGGCTCGTAGCCAAACATCCCCACCTTGAAGTATCGATGGCCAAAAACCGGCTTGGTTGCGCCGACGACTCCAGCCGCCAACGCACCCTTCAGTAGTTCTCTTCTGTTGATGGACATGATAAACCTCCGCAAATGATCACTTTGACACTCCCGCTGTAATCCAATGATTCACCAGGAGAGAGCCGCGGTAATGAAGAAATACTGTGTCAATGTGCCGCTCATAAATTGCGACAGATCCATAGGCCCATCTGGCCATTGGTCTTCAATAATCCACTCACTTCACCGTTGATACTATCCAGGTTCGTGACCAAATCAAAATCGATTACCATCACCTTGGAGCCACTTGAAACCCTCTTGTCGCTTGATAAGACTTCAAACATGACATTCCTGTCCAAAGTATATCGATGTCGTGAGAAGCAACCCTTCGCAGCTCTAACCGTTCAGGAAATAATGATCGATCGGCGCGCTGCGACAGCTGGATGGAGGCGAACATCATCATCTTTAAAAATCACCCACCGCACTCCGAAGTGTTCACGCGACAGGAGTTCTTCGGTAAAACAACGAGATGCTGGCACCGATGCTGGATAAGGGCTCAGAACGAGACCAAAACCCATGGTCTCCTTGTGGGTGCCACCGGCTAGGAATTGACGAGGAGTTCCATGACGAACCGGGTCGCATCGCAGTCGTGTTCGTTGTGATTCTTCACCAGTGCAAGATTCTTCTTGGTGCCTTTCGACCATGCTTGGTAGGTTTCTTTGACCCTGGCTTGGTCTTTGATTTTTTTACAGTAGTTGCCAATGTTACCTGCTGAATAAGAATGTGGGCGAAAGAGACCCTTTTCTGCAGCAAACAATGTCAGCAACCCAAACGTTTTGGTTCGGAGTTTTTTTTTGGTTGTCTTGGCCGTATCACGACTCTTAAACTTCCTTTCGTTTGACTTGAAATCCTTTCGGCATTTTTCAAAGTCCTCGTTCTTTTTCGCCAGCGGCCGAAGATCGAATCCCACATCCTCGATATCCACTTCGAACTGACTGAACAGCTGCTCTTCGGCACTGGTGAAGTAGACTAGCTTTCTTCCTTCCAACCTTGCTCTATTGCTCAGGTCTTCAAGAAACTGCTCGAGCGGCTGGTGATTCCAGTTTTTTGCCCGGGCGGCCACTTCGAGATCGTCGCCGAACAAGGTGACCTCGTAAGATCCATCCACAAGCACCCCCCCGAGAATCGGATCGCGCTTCTCCTTATTTATCGAATCAGCCTGCCCCTCGACATCGAAGTAGATGGCTCTTTTTGCTTCTTCCGCGGTTATTGTTTGGTTCATCATGTATCTCCTCGCGTTTCTAGTTTCAATTTTCATCCACATGGTCAGACCAGGATCCCTGGTCGATTTTCCGAAGGTCTTTCTCGAATAACATCGCCTTCTTCGACAAGGTGAAGGCCTGACGCTTCGATCGACCTTGCCATTCCCGGGCCACGCGCTCTCGGGCCAATCGGAAACGCTCGAGCCTCTCCATGGCATCCGGTAGATCTTTGATCAGCCCCCAGTAGTGCTCCTCGATTTTTGTGTAGCGGGACTCGGCTCCGTGGTAATCCCTGCCCTCATTGTCCCGCATGCTGTGATAGGCGACGGTGGCTTCCCACAAACCAGCGATACGTTGGATCACTTCGAGATCGACCCTGGATTCTCCAGTTTCCTCCGCAGGCACCACCTTCACGGGAACTTGCAGATTCAAGAGTTGCTCCCGATCCGGTGCTTGCGGATCCTGCCAGGAAATCTCGAAATCGATGGGGAGAGGCTCCCCCTTTTCATGAGCAGGAAACTCCACCCGCAGAGCGAGGGGTCGGATGGCCCCACCGACGATCTCGCCCAGCGAGAAGGTCGTGATCTCACCGTAACGATCGGCACTCTGACGACTGAGCCCTTCCACGATGACACCGGACGGACACTTGCAGGTAACCCGGACATTCCGAGCCGTGACCGCCTTCAGTTCGCCCAGTTCACCAGTGACCACCTCGACGATCTCCTGCGGCGTGGCGGCATCGTGCAATCGACCTCGACCGCCCTCGGCCAATGCGTCCAGTTGCAGAGGAGAATACCGATCACCGATGCCCACTGCCGAGGTCATTACACCCCGCTCGGCCATTTCCCGAGCATGCTCCATCAGTTGCTCCGGTTCGCAGATGCCGTTGTTGGCATGACCATCGGAGAGGATCAACACCCGTCCCTCCTCGGCGAAACCCGTTTCGATCACATCGGCAACGCAACGGGCACCCTCAAACCAACCTCTGGAGAGGTTCGTGGTTCCCCCCGGACGCAGCTCAGCGATCGCTGTCATCGCCTTGTGCTTGCCGGTCTCGTCCATGGCCAGACCTTCTTCCAGAACCACCACGTGGTGATCAAAGGCGACGATGGAGAGGCGGTCCTTTTCCCCGAGGGTTTCGGCGATGCTCACTGCCGCCTGGCAGGCTGCTACCAGGTCTCCGCCACCCATCGACCCCGACCGATCGATCACCAGAGCCAGATTCACCGGCTTCTCTTCCATGCAGGTCTCCTCCTGTTCCGGTGCGATGACCTCCAGCAGAAGGTGTCGGACGCTGGATTCTCCAGCAGGAATGCTGTCTCTGTCCCAGCGCACCTGGGCCTGAACCTGTCTCATGGTGTTCACTTTCATTGTCCTTTCGTGATCGAGTCAATCAGCTTGCCGATCAGGCGTAGCTGTTGCTCCTGTTCCCTGTTCAACGGACACTTCACATGGATCTCCACATCTCTTCCGGCGCGGATCACATGGTCCTCGACCCGATCCTTCGGTGGTCTTGCAGGACTCACCCGGGTCGCAAACTCATCGGCATGCCTCTCGAGGTACTCGGCAGCCGTCAGCATTTCTTGTGCATAGGAGGAATCCCCGGTAGAGAATCCCTGCTCGATCGCTTGCTCTCCCGCTTGCCGCAACGCTTCGATCTCTGCGGGTGAGAATTTTCCTTTCAGAACTTCTTCCAGTCGTACCTCGCCTCTGAGGATTTTCTGAATCGTCGGCAACGCCACCTGCGAAAGCGCCAGGTCGATCTTTTCGGGCGAGAACCCCAGGGCCTGTAACCGGACCCTGAATCCCGTGGTCAATTCGTCGATCTGGCTCTGCGGATCGTGCGGCGTGTGTCCTGCGGCTCTGAGCAACAGGGTTTTCACCGTTCGCGCCTCGGCTGGGGGCAGCTGCTTCGCCTCACACAGGGCATCCGCCAGCCGCTCGACTGTTTCCTCCTTCGGAGTACCGGACTTACCGTTCTCCATGCGAGAGAGGTAAGCGGGATCCATCTCGGCCGAGACCGCCAATAAGCGCATCGATACTCCGCCTTTTTCACGCAACTCGCGGAAGACTGATCCAAAATTCTGCGATGACATCTCTGACTCACTTTCCGGGGGCCCCCAGCTCGGGGACCCCTTACCATTCCTGTATACCTAGGCAGCTTCTGCTCGAGGACGCACCTCGGCGTAGAGTTCCCGGGGCGCATCGTTGAAGTACTTGAGCAACGCCGGGCACAACCAACCGACCATGTCGAGCTCGTTGCACTTGTAGACATTGCCGCCACACTCTTCGTGCATCCACTCCAGCGAAACCTGGTGCCCCGGGAAGGGCAGCTCGGAGAAGATCAGGGTGAATCCGTTGCGGCCATCCGGCACCTGCTCGGCGAGCCGATCCATGATCAGGTCCGCACCAGCCACGAACGGCTCCCGGACCAGGTCGACCGCGTCGTCGTCGAAGACCCACAGACCCTCGTGGTAGTACGGGTGGATCGCCTGAATGCTGTTACTGTTCGTTCGGGACATGAGTCCCTCCTTTCGTTTGGGCACCTTAAATGTGGTGCGCTACAACACAATACAGGGTGTTGATTCGCATGTCAACACCTCTATTACGCCGAGATCCCAGAATCCTGACAACACCCCTTTAAAGTGCTGAATATGGCTAATAAAGAGGAATCTACGACCATCGACTCGTACCAGGAGATGTCGTTTTTCATCGAATCGGAGGGAGAGAGGACCATGGATTCTGCAGCCGACTGTACTTTTGGAGTAGGATATCCAAAAATTGGAGGACTCATGGATCTGGAATCGTCGCTGATCAAACTGCATGAAATTCGGCAAAACATCGCCCTATTGAAGGACCAGGAACTGGCCCTCAAAGGACAAATCCACGAGTTGAGCCCGGAGCCGTTCCGGATGACCCTGGGAGATCACAGATTCGTGATCACCCGTCCCTATCGAATGGCAACCATCGTCGATCCTGAACTGGTACCTGCCGTATTTTCAACAATTCGACCAAGTAAAAAATTGGTAGGCAAGCACTTTGACGAAACTGGTGAAATAGCTCCTGGATGCGAGATCGAAACGTATCCGGGAAATATCAAGATCACCCCGGTGACGAGGGAAGACAATTAGAAGTCGCTCGTCGACTTTGGATTATTCAACCCACCCTTTCTATTCGACTATTCGAATCGCCCATACCACGTGGACAAAATCTGCAACTCGCCTGTCGAGCAAAGCAAGTTCGTATTCACAGCCATCACTCCCAATAATCACTACCAGATACCCTTGCAGCCGTACCGCCCCCTACAAGCGACGAATCGCACGGCTTCTGTTGTGGCAGCAGCAGGACACACAAATTATTTCATGACCAGGGATCATGCATTATGCACCCAATGGTGTCCCGCTAGCCCTGGATCCCTCTACGAATTAGTGCCTCGCGCTCTCGCCTCGGCATGGATCTGCTTCGGTGGCTCGTTGAAGTACTGGAGCAGTGCCGGGCACAACCAACCGACCATGTCGAGCTCGTTGCACCGGTAGACGTTGCCACCGCACTCCTCTCGCAGCCACTCCAGCGACACCTGGTGCCCCGGGAAGGGAAGCTCGGAGAAGATCAGGATGAAACCGTTGTGAGCATCGGAAACCTGCTCGACGAGCCGATCGATGATCCGATCCGCACCGGACACGAACGGTTCCTGAACCAGACCGACTGCGGCGTCGTCGAAGACCCACATCCCTTCATGGGAATACGGGTGGATCATCTGGATACTGTTATTGCTAGGCATGAAATGCCCCTTTCACGAAAGCCCCTCCCCGACAGCA
>Ga0114993_10002559_pt1 | contig 19750 bp, 17 predicted proteins | sample ArcticOcean_MG_C_FD_87042 | JGI IMG/M metagenome (GOLD analysis project Ga0114993, IMG submission 87042) | Marine microbial communities from western Arctic Ocean - ArcticOcean_MG_CB2_150 | ecosystem: Environmental > Aquatic > Marine > Oceanic | place: Arctic Ocean: Canada Basin | collected...
GGACTCACCCCCTCAACTTCCGCACAGTGCCGCCCATGTTTTCACTCGAAGGCAAAAACGCAATCGTCACCGGTGCCGGCAGCGGCATCGGCCAAGCCATCGCCAATGCGCTCGTAAAGCAAGGCGCGGTGGTGGACATTCTCGAGATCAACCTCGACGGCGCGGCGGAAACCGTCTCCACCATCGAGTCTGCGGGCGGCACGGCGGCGGCGCATGAGTGCGATGTAACTAACCAAGCCGAGACCTCGGCGGTGTTTGAAAAAATCGTGACCGACCGAGGACACCTCGATTGCCTCGTGAATAATGCCGGAGTCGCCCATGTCGGCAATGTGCTCGACACCTCGGAGGAAGATTTTGACCGCGTGCTCAGTGTGAATGTGAAAGGCGTTTACAACTGCCTCAAGGCCGGCGTGGCGCACATGAAAAAATCCGGCGGGGCCATCGTGAACATCGCCTCCACCGTCAGCGTGATGGCCATCGACGACCGATTCGCCTACTCGACCAGCAAGGGCGCGGTGCTGACGATGACCTACTCGGTGGCGCGCGATTACCTGAAACAAAAAATCCGCTGCAACGCCATCCTGCCCGCGCGCATTCACACACCCTTCGTCGATGGTTTTATCAAGAAAAACTATCCCGACAACGCAGACAAGATGTTCAAGAAATTGTCCGAAGCCCAACCCATCGGCCGAATGGGCAAACCGGAGGAAGTCGCGGCGATGGCGGTCTTCCTCTGCAGCGACGAGGCGTCCTTCATCACCGGCTGCCCCTACCCCGTGGACGGCGGAACATTATATATTCGATAACATGAAACTAATACGAGTTGGCAATCCCGGAGAAGAAAAACCCGGCGTGCTCCGCGAAGACGGAATGTACACAGACGTCAGCGCCTTTGGCGAAGACTACGATGAAAACTTTTTTGGAACCGACGGCCCCGCGCGGTTGGCCGCGTGGCTGGAGCATCAAAGCGATCCGCCCTCGTTTGATGGCCACACCCGCCTCGGCCCTCCACTCACTCGCCCGAGCAAGCTTATTTGCATCGGCCTCAACTACAAGGCACACGCAGAGGAAAGCGGCGCGGAACTGCCGCCCGAGCCGGTGATTTTTTTCAAGGCCACCAGCGCCATCGTCGGCCCGAACGACAACATCGTTATCCCGCGCAACAGCGACAAAACCGACTGGGAAGTTGAGCTGGCATTCGTCATCGGAAAAAAAGCAAGCTACGTCACCGAAGCCAACGCGCTCGACCACGTCGCTGGCTACCTCCTGCACAACGATTACAGCGAGCGCGCTTTTCAACTAGAGCGCCACGGACAATGGGTCAAGGGGAAGAGCTGCGACACCTTCGCGCCGCTTGGCCCGTTCATCGCCACCACCGATGAAATCCCCGATCCACAGGATCTCGACCTCTGGCTGAAGGTCAACGGCGAAAAACTTCAAGACAGCAACACCAATGACATGGCCTACGGCGTGCAGCACATCGTGCATTACCTCAGCCAATTCATGACGCTGCTACCCGGCGACGTCATCAGCACCGGCACCCCCAGCGGTGTCGGCCTCGGCCTCAACCCGCCCCGATTCCTGCAACCCGGCGACACCGTCGAGCTGGGCATCACCGGCCTGGGCGAATCTAAACAAATCGTAGTGGCGTCCGGCTAATCCCCAGAAACTTCCATCACCACCGGCGCGCTTTGCATTTCCCAAGAGGCTCCGCGGTAGGATGACTTGGATATAATAACCGCCTCGGCCTTGACCGGCTGGGCGTCCGTCGCGCAGTCGATGTCGAACTCTACGAAATCCTTCTTGGCGTCCACGACGATCTTATCCGGAACTGACAAGCCGACCGGGAGATTCTTGATCTTAATGACAATTTGTTTAGGGGCGGGCTTGGCACCCAACGGCGGCGGTGGCCTGAGCGCGGTAATGCGCGCCTTAACCTTGGCTCCCGCCTTCAGCTTGACCGCTTTCATGGAAATCCGAACCGGCTCAATTATAACCACCGGCACTCCTGCACGCATGACACGAGGCGGATTCAGCACATGCGGCCACCGGATCCGATGTGCCGAAAAATGGTTCAGCCCAGTCTTGGCAATATTCCCACCTGTTCCAGTTAGTTTTAATTCATATAAATTGCCCGGCTTTACATCCGACGGCACCGAGACAAAAAGTTTGGTTTCCCTTGACTTGGCCTTGATGACGCTGGATTCCATCGCCCACCCGTTTTCCAGCGTAAGCGCAATTTGCCCCTCGTAGCCATGGCGATTTGCCTGCACATTAATTTCAATCTTCTGCCCGGTGATTGCCCAAAACCGATCCACCACCACGGGTTTTTTTTTGGCATCCAAGCCATTCTTTAAACTCAGGCCAAACCCGCCCTGCCCTGCTTGCGTCTCGATACGATATGAGTATTGCGGCCCGCCCCGGCGCAGCAGCTCCTCCACTCGCAGAATGTACAGTCCATCGGCCGGAAGCTGACGACGAAGAATTGTTTCAACCGCGAATCGAGTTCCAGAGTCGGCAATCTGCTGGCCCGCTCCGTCCATCAGTTTCATGTAAACGTGGGACGGCGAACCAATGCCCCGGCTCAAGGCACGAAAGGTTGCCCATTCGCCTTTGCTCCCATTGAACTGAAAATAGTCGACATCACCGGGTTTTTCAATTTTGCCGACGACTGCATTCCCGAGTTCCACCAATGCCGCCTCCCCAGAGTTGTCGTTAGGCTCTATTTCAGAGACCTGACCAGGGGCATCTTTTAAAACAAACTTAGCCGGCATACCGCCAACCCGTAAACGGAATGGTCCGCCCCCTCGAAATTGCACATCCCGAAGCTCAAGCAGGTGGCGACCTGACGCCCGGGCGCGATACACTAAGCCAGCATCGCTACCGAGCACATCGTCATCATCTGCAAAACCAACCTCCCGGCCCTCCGGCCCCAGCAACCGTAACATTGGGTCGGCACTAGAAGCGATCCGCTCAGCGTAAACCTCAATGGAAATTTTCTGCCCCGCCTTGGCATCGATGCTGAACCAATGCGGGTTCGCGCCACCCATTCGCCCGTCAACGGTTACTGGCAGCTTGAGCGGGATAGGATTGGATTTGTCCGTGCTGACTGCCGTGGTTGTCGGAAGTGAATCCACCATCATCAGGATCAGCTCGCTTATCCCGGTTCGGTCATAAACGCGCAACGCACAAACCTGCAAGGCCATGCCCTTGGGTGCCGTGACACGAAACACTGCATGCTTAGCGTCGATGCGTTTAACGAAATCCGCCGGGCCGCCGAAACTTGTCCACAAGCGAAGATCATCAGCGAAGTTGGCCCCCTGCAACGTGATTTCAACCGCCCGCCCAGGGGGAACCGCCAGCGGCTGCACGCCAGTGAGCACGGGCACGGCTTGCGCCGCGAAAGGAATTAAAATCCAAACAAAAAGTCGTTCGATCAGCATAAGAAAATGTTATCGGCCGGTGATAATTGTTCAAAGGGAAACCCTAGTCCGTTATTGTGCACCAAGGCATCGCCCCGCGCAGGGCGTCCACGCTTTTGAATGTTGCGGTTTTGTACAGATTGAGGGATCGCAATTGGCGCAATGACTGCAGGTTTTCAAGTCCGCGAGGTGTGATTTTTGTGTGGGCCAGCGAGAGGATGCGAAGGTTGGGAAGCTCCTTGAGCAGGAGCAGATCCTCGTCCCGGATCGCCGTCCGTGCCAGAATTATCTCGTTAACGCGGCCAGACTGATCAACGCGAACCGCGCCACCCAAGTCGCGAAAATTTTCGGCGATCGCCGCCTCCCTTTTGTCAACCGGCTGCGGTGGACCCGTCGTTGGGCACGCATTAAAAACAAGCAGTGCCCCGACCAAAGGTAAAACGCGGAAAATCTTCCTCATGCCCAAGTCTAGCCAAATCACCCCCGGACATCAAGCGCGGTTCACGCCTCGAGTTCCCACCGCGCCAGCTTGTTGTGGCCAACGGCAAAAATATGGTCGGTCTTTTCGTTGAACGCAAACTCGTGAATGTGCATGGGCGCCTTTTCCTCGCGGATTATTTTCTTGGATTCGGGGTCAATGAAAAGCAGCCAGCCGTTGTGGTCGCCACCGCCGGCCACGATCCAATCTCCCTCCGGGTGCCACAGCAGATGCTCAACAAGGCCCTTGAACTTATCGCCGCCCTCCAGAACTTTCAGCGATTCACCTTTTTCACAGTCAAAAATCTCCATGCGCGCCTTGGCACCAAGATGATCGATGTTGCCAATCTTGCCAATGCCGCCAGCGGTAAGCGTTTTGCCATCGGGACTAAAACACAGGCTCCGTACGCCACCGATTGAGTGGCGTCGCTGACTCGGATCCCATGTGTACATACCGCTCGATTCCATGGTCTTGATTTGTTTCCCGGTTTTAACATCCCAGACAATGATGTGGCCGGGCTTGTCGGCGGTGGCGAGCCTGCTGCCATCGGAGTTAAAGGTGGCGCAAAAAAGCATGCTCGGATAATCGTGCGGCGTCCGGATCTTGTGCCCGCGCAGTTCCTTGAAAAGCTTACCGGTCTCGGCATCCCAGAGTCGGCAGACCATGTCGTCGGCAACACTGGCAATAAGCCTCCCGTCTGGTGACAGTTCCACACCGCGCAGCCATTTGTTGTGAGCCATTTGACGTCGGACGAGCCTGCCGCTTTCACGATCCCACCATGCGAGGTGCTTGTCATAGGCGCCGGTGACGATGTGTTTTTCAGTCAAGGCCACTCCAGTGACATAGCTGGTGTGTCCGTTCCCCTCGCAGCGTTTGGCCTCGGGCTTGCCGCTGGTCAAGTCGATGTCATACACGCCGCCATCGCTACTGCCGAAATAGAGCCTCCCCGTCCCCGGCACGCGCTCCATGCTGAAGCATATGTCCTTCCGGCTGACTTCTTTCTTGACCTTAAAATTGACGTTTTTCTCGTCGGGCATTTTATTTAAAACTACGTCAAAACTTGTGAAATCGGCTTGATCCCGGGATTGACCAGCGGCACTGGGCGCGCACCAATGTGATATTCCTTCTGGTGATCCACCCCGACGGCTCTGAGAATGGTGGCAAAAAACTCGCCGGCCCCAATCTCGTCATCGGTGACATGCTCCCCGTTCTTGTCGGTCTTGCCAAACAGCGCGCCGCCTTGAATTCCGCAGCCATGCAGCGTCGCGCTCCAAGCGGTGGCAAAATGGTCGCGTCCCAGGCTACCGTTTATTCGAGGTGTGCGGCCAAACTCAGCCATGGTCACGATCAGCACGTTGTCAAACATGCCCCGTTGCTTGAGGTCGTCGATCAGCGCGGCCAGCACTCGATCCAGTTCCGGCACCATTTCGGAGTGGGTCTCAAAATTCTGGCCGTGGCTGTCCCACCATGCTCGCCCCACGCGCACAAAGGGCACTCCCGCCTCGGCCATCCGCCGTGCCATCAACACCTGTTGGCCGAACTGTGTGGGGCCATACATTGCCTTCACCTTTTCCGGTTCGTTGGAGATATCAAAAAGCTTTTCGCTGCTCATCAGCCCGTGAACTCGCGCGTAGGCAGCCGCATGACTTTTCACGGTGGCCAACTCACGCCCCTGCTGGAATCGTTTGCTTAAAAGATCACGAAGACCCAACCGGGCCTCGTGGTCGTCTTGGGAAATATCTTTCAGCCGCCGGATGTTTGGCGGCACCATCTTATCGGTGAGCTTGATGGCTCCGTAACGCGCGCCAAGAAAAGCAGGCGAAATTCGGGCTGAGCCACGCCCCTCGGTAGAGGTGTAAAAATTTACGTAGTCAGGCACCGGGCTGTCCATCCGGCCAAGTTCCTTGGCCAACACGGCACCGAGATCGGGATATTTCAATGCCGGCTCGTCCTTGCGCCCGCGCATCATCAACTGAGCACCGCCACCATGGCCACCATCGTGAGTATTAAGCGAGCGAACCACACATGAATGCTTCATGCGTTTGGCCATCATCGGCATCAGCTCGCTGATGTGCGTGCCGGGAACGTCCGTGGGGATGGACGCGAACGGGCCGCCGGTCGGCGCGCCGGGCTTGGGATCCCAAGTCTCGAGTTGGCTCGCCCCGCCGGCCAGCCAGAGCAGGATGACGCGCCGATCCTTTTTTTTGATTGCCTTGTTGGGCCCATCGGCCACCAATGTGTGAATCGCGCCGGTAGTCCCCAGCACACTGGCAGCGCCAAGCGTGCCGAGAAAATCGCGCCGACTGACGTCATGCTCGGTCGAGCCGCAGAAATTACCGCCGTTCTTCATCATCAGAAAACCGCTCTATCATTAGACGAACGGGAAAGGAAGTTTATTTGAACCAATGTCAGCGACTCTGTTTTCCTGTTGTAAATTAGTGGTTAAAACGCATCTCCGCGCTGGTCATAAGAGCCCAGACAATTTGCTTCCACGCTTCCGGGAGTCGATCCTTTCGAGTGGATAGATAATGATCAATTTCTTTAACTTCATTTTCACTGGGTCGGCGAGAAAGAATGGTCAGCCAAGCCGTCTGGATTTGGGTGCGCGTATCCTTGGTTTCAAGCAGCCGCTTGGTGAGGCGTCCGCCCGTGGAATTGAGAAGATCGTTGCGAACCTTTTCACTGTTGTTGAGGAAAAGAGCCTCATCAACATTCACGAGATAGAACTCGCCCGGGCGCTCGAACTGGCCCGCCCACCCGTGTCCACTACGCTCAAGTTGTTCGAGGCGCTGATCAAGCTGCCCGGGTTTAAGCTCATTAAATCCACCGGGATCTTGCGAGGCGATAACCAACCCGGCACCGTATTGGTGCGGGCTGAGAACGCGGGGCTGGGCGACGGCGAAATACGATGCGGCCGGGCGTTTCGAGTCGCCCCAGCGGCTGCCGCGCGCGTAGGATTGGCTGAGCACGAGGCCACGGATGGTCCGACGCAGATCGTAGTCATGACCGCTGAGATCACGCGCCAACCACTGGAGCAACTCGGGATGACTGGGCGTGTTCTGCCCGTGCAACTGGTCAAGGGGCATCACCAAGCCATGCCCGTGAAGCCGGTGCCAAAGCCGGTTCACAATTGCGCGGGCAAAGAAGGCGTCCTCGCCCGGTCTGAGCCCCGCCTCGATCAACTTGGCGCGCCAGCTGTCTATTGGAGGCGGCAACGGCTTCTTTTCCTTCTTGAATTTTTCAACCTGTTTTTTCTCTTCGTCTTGAGCCTTTTTGTCAGGTTCCTTTCCCGCCGATTCGTCGAGCACTCGGCCGGTTAGGAACATCAACTTGGCCTGTTTTGTCTCGCCCTTGGTCGTCTTAAAACTCACCTGCCCGTACGCGCGTTCGCCAAAGAAATCGCCATTGTCAAAAGTGCGGTTAAAAAATGACTTCATACCGTAATAACGATCCTGCGTCCATGTCGGCACCTCGGGATGATCGTGGCACTTGGCGCAGGAAATGTTGACGCCAAAGAAACGCACGCTCACGTCATTGGTCAGCCGGTCGATATCCTTCACGCGCTCCTTGATGAACGCCGAGGCTCCCTTGGTTTCCTCGTCGGCCTGTCGGGCAATGACAATTTCACGGAAAATCCTACCCCATGATCGCCCCTCCGCGAAAGCGCGTTCGAGATATTTACGCATGCCCTTGTCCTGTCCGTCCATCAACAACCAGTCAAATTCCACCACTTGATGCCGCAGAAATGAACTGGAGGACAAGAGTCGATCAACCAGCTTCACCCGCTTGTCTTTTGCCTTTGAAGAAGCAAACGCTTCAATTTCCGGAACCGTCGGAATACGCCCGCAGAGATCGAGAGTCACGCGCCGGATAAAGGTGAAGTCATCGGCCAAGGTAACAGGTTTAATATTATCCAATATCAGCTTGGCGCTTATATAGTGATCCACCGCCGACGCGATCGGCCGATCGGAGGGCAGCAACTCGGCCGTGTCCAGCAAGTCCCACCAAGGCTTGACCGGCTCCTTAGCAATACCGCCCTCTGGAAAAGGCGCACCCGCTTTCACCCATCGCTCGAAATCCCTGATGACCGTCGCCGGCAACTTTTCCTTATCAGGCATCTTGAGATCCTCATCAGCATGTCGGATGGCCGTGATGAGCAGGCTTTTCTCCAAGTTGCCCGGCACCACGGCCGGACCGGTTTCCCCGCCCTTGAGCAGCGCAGCACGAGTGTCGAGCTTGAGTTCCCCTTTCACTTTACGCGCGCGCTCCGAGTGACACTTGAAACATTTTTCCGCGAGCACCGGCCGGATTTTTTCCTCGAACAAAGTCACCCCCGCCGCCGGTGAATCCGCAGCGGTTGAATTAAATATCATCCCGCCCGCCAGCGGCACGAGGAAAAATAATCGGCTCAACATTCCAGTCATTTTCGGGAAAATGCGCATGTTCCGCAACCATGAAAAACAGACGCCACGCGCGCACCGATATTCACAGACGAGAGTTCAAAATACGATAAAAACGAAGAAGGACGGCGCTCCCTTAGCCGGAACGCCGCCCTTCAATCGAGGCATGTCACAGACCTTCTCTCTCTTCTCCAAAAAATTAATCAGGGCTCGAGGCTGTCACCATCGCCTAACAGAAATGATAGAGCATTCTCCGTGCCAACCTTGAAGGACGACAAATGTGGAAAGTTTCTGCGATAAACGAGCCTGTTTATTTCTATTTAAAAAATCCGCGCGCGCCACGCGCATTGGTGCGTGAAAATTTACGCGCCCTCCAATATCACGGAAAATTCAAGACCTTTGGGATCGCGATTGCGACAGGTCACCGTGCCTCCACACCCCTCCACACAGCTCTTGACGATGGATAAACCAAGACCCGCGCCGCCAGTGTCACGGCTACGATCCTGTTCTGGCCGTGAAAACGGGTCGAAAATACGCGGCAAGTCATCAACCGGAATGCCTGGTCCTTGATCGCCTATAATGATCTTTACCCGGCTCACCTCCCTGCTTGCGCTCAACTCAATGGTCCCGGCCTGTCCAGCGTAACGAACGGCGTTGCGCAACAGGTTGCCCAGTGCGCGGGCCAAGAGTGTCGGGTCGGCTTTCACTTTCAGGTCGTGAGGGACGTCCAAGTTCAACTTCACGGCAGCCGCGCCTTCGCGATCTACCACGCGCTGAATCATCTCGGCCAGCGGCACAGACTCCAATTTCACATCGCCGGTTTTCATCCCCGCCCGGCTGAACATGAGCAGTTCATCTACCAATTCACTCATGTGCTCGACCTCCTCGCGCAGCCCATCGACATATTTTTTATGGCTCTCATCAGCGCGCTGCTCAAGGTTGGCCAACGCGGCTTGAATGCGCGCGATCGGGCTGCATAATTCATGTGAGATATCGCCAAGAAAACGTTTCTGCCCTCGCACAAATCCGTCCAGCCGGTCGGCCATATGATCAACTGCCTGTCCGACGCGCCCGATCTCGTCCGATCGCCCAGTGCCAACGCGGGTATCAAACTTACCTTGGGCAATCTGCTCGGTGGCAGCGGTGACCTCGGCGATAGGCCGGGTGATGTTTCGCACCATCGGCAACCAGAAAAGAGCCGACAGCACCACTGCCACAAGGATAATGGTGATCCACGGGATGGGGTCGCCAAAAAGCCCGTGGCCAGTGCGGGTGTCGGAGACCATCAGCAGCGTGGCCAGATAATGTGTCTCCCGGCCGCGCGGCACCTCGCGCAGCCCTCGGGCTTCGGTCAAAGACTCAACGGCCGGGGTGGTGGCATTGTGATCCTTTATGATAACGGGGATGTCCACGCCGGCCCAAAAACGAACCGGTTTGTCCGTCTTTATCATGAACACTGGCGGCTGAGGCGGGCCGGCCCCATCTTTAGAAGTGAGAGGGGAACGGATCACACCCGGCGGTGACCGCCCCGGACCAGGGCGTTCATTGGGCCGCTCGGGCAGGGCGGTCTCGAGAATGAAACGCCGCATCTCGTCACGGGTCAACGCGCCGTCCTGATCCTGGTCAGCCTCTTTAAAATAACGATCCAGTTGTTGGTCATTCAATCGGGGAAACAAGGTGCGTGGCAAACCCGGCTGACGATTTCGAATGTCGGTCAACATTTTCTCGTAAGCCGGTTTTTGCTCCTCATTGAGTTGGCTCCGAATTCTATCCTGAAGTTTCTTCGTAATTTCACCGTTGCGCCGGTTCCATTCGTATATGCGTTCCTGACGGGGAAGGTTTTTTTGTCGTATCTCCAGAGACAAGTTACTGCGTTCGCGAAAACTATCCCGCCACGCAGCGGAGATGGCGACGACTTGTTCAGCGGTAGCGTTGAGATTGGAGTATTGGTTCTTGATAAAACGAACCATGTTGTCAGCCGCCCTCCGCCGGTTTGGCCCGGTCCGCGGCCGGGGCAGCTTCGAGCGCACCGCCTCGGGCAACTCCAGCGACTGGCCAGTGATTGACGACCCGTTGTTGTCCCGCAGGTCGAATGTTACCCGGTAATTCTCCGAGTAACGCTGCAGGACTCCCGCCCAATCGGCCCGCGATTGATCGGTCCGTGAAAGTTGGTAGGAAATTTCGCGAGCCACTTGGCGAACACGCTGCTCGGGCGAGGCCGGCTTGATATTAAACGCAATGAACCCCCACACCGCCAGCCCGATCAAGGCGAGGTTCAACATGAACCACGCGAGAATCTTGGCGAAGAGTGAGTTGTGAATGGTCATTGTTCAGTGTTTAACCATCATGTAGCCAACGCTGCGGACGGTTTTGATATAACGCGAGTCTCGTGGGTTATCACCCAGCTTACGGCGCAGCGAGCTCATGTGCACGTCAATCGAGCGGTCGAAGACATCATAGTTTCGCCCCGCCACATCATCAAGCAACTGCTCGCGGCTGCGCACCCGGCCCGCATGACACGCCAAGCTAAAGAGCAAATCAAACTCCAGCGCCGTCAAGGTCAGTACGTTGTCCCCCAACGAAACCGTGCGCGCGCCCGGACGCAAACGCAAATCGCCGTTCACCAGTTCGTCATTCCCCTCATCCGCCTCCCCTGCCTTTCGCGCCGAGCGCCGCGTCACCGCCCGCAACCGCGCCAACAACTCGCGGGTCGAGCAGGTCTTGGGCAGGTAATCATCCGCGCCCAATTCCAGCCCCATCACCCGGTCAGCCTCCTCGCCCCGCCCGGTCAACATCAGCACCGGCACCTCCGACTCGCGCCGAATCTCCCGCAACACTTCAAACCCATCCATGCCCGGCAACATCACGTCCAGAATCACCGCCCGATATTTTTCCTCACGGGCCGCCTCCACCCCCTCGGGGCCCGTGTGCACCGCATCCACCGCGTATCCCAAAGGCTCAAGATAATCGCTCACGAGCCCGCATAATTTCGGGTCGTCATCCACCATCAACACCGGGATGGCTTCGGTTGTGGTACTATTGCTCATTCGAACGCTTTACAAATCTTTACAAATCCAACCGTCTGGCAACACAAAAACTTTACACGAGTCAGGTTCAATGTGCCCAACAAGACTCCAATAGAGTCCGCAACGTTACCAGAGCAAAAGGATCGACATGCAACGCAACGCACACGCCCACGAGGAAGCCGCCGGCTCACCCCCCACCCCAGCACAAGTCGACCACGACCTTGTGGCCCGAACGAGGGACGGCGACCAAGACGCCTTTACCCAGCTAATTCAGTGCCACAAGAACCAGGTGTTTGCCATTCTCTCACGCTACGAACGCGACAGCCACCGCGTGGAAGACTTGGCACAGGATACATTTTTAAAGGCATGGCGCCGCCTCGGCCAGTACCGCGCCAGCGCCCCCTTCCAGCATTGGATCTCCCGCATCGCCGTCAATGTGGCGCTGGATCACATCCGCCGCACCACCCGGCGCATCAAGGAAACCGGATTTGACGACCTCGGCGAATCCCCCATGGACTGGCTGCGCTCCGAGGACTGCGGCCGCGAAACGGAAAAACGCGAGGCCCGCGAATTGCTCGCGCACCTTTTAAACCAACTCTCCGCGTCCGACCAGATGATCATCACGTTGCAAAGCATCGAGGGGCGCAGTGTTAATGAAATCAGCCAGCTCACAGGCTGGAGCGCCGTGAGCGTTCGTGTTCGTGCCCATCGAGCCCGGGGACGCCTTCGCTCCGCGCTACAGACATTCCTGGCCGAGGAACAACGGCAAGTTGAGCATCCCCGTCCACTCGCGCTGCTTCCCCAAGCCGCCTGATTTAGGCTGCCCATCCTTTACATCCGTTCATTCTCCGTGCATCTTCGCCGCACGGAGGCGAGGGAAATTCATGTTGAGCTTGCGGAGGATCAATTTTAAATGAAGCTGCACATCCCCGGCCCGGTTGAGGTTAGTGAAAAAACATTTCGCGCCATGACCATGCCCATGCTCGGGCATCGCGGGCAGAGTTTTCAGGATCTGTACGCCAAGATTCAACCGCAATTGCAAGAGCTGCTCGGCACTCGCCAGAAAATTTTCCTCGGCACTTGTTCCGCTTGGGGCGTGATGGAAGGCGCCATCAGGAACCTGTGCGGACGCAAGTTGTTGTGCTGCATGAATGGGGCCTTCTCCGACAAATGGCACAACGTGGCCCGGCGCAGCGGCTTGGTGGCCGACGCGCTGCAAACCGATTGGGGTTCGCCCATTCTCCCAAGGGCGATCGAGGCGCGCCTTTCCACCGGCGATTACGACGCCCTGACCATTGTGCACAACGAGACTTCCACCGGCACCATGAGCCCCCTGGCGGAGATTGCTTCGCTCAAAATTAAATATCCGGAGGTGATGTTCATCGTCGACACAGTCAGCTCAATGAGCGCGATGGCGCTGCCCTTTGATGAACTGGGAATCGACGTGATGCTCGCTGGAACGCAAAAAGCGTTTGCCATGCCGCCGGGTCTAACGGTGTTTGTTTGCTCCGAGGCGGCCTTGGAAAAATCCGCACGCATGCCCGATTGTGGTTATTATTTTGACCTGATTGAATACCAAAAGAACGCCGAGAAAAACATGACGCCAACCACCCCGAGCATCGCGCATATCAACGCCCTTTCGTCGCAACTGGATGTATTCCAGAAAGAGGGACTGAAAAACCGTTATACCCGTCACATCAAGCTTTCGCAAATGACGCGCAACTGGGCAACCGGACACGAGTTCACGCTTTTTCCCCAGGAAGGCTCAGAGTCAGTCACGCTGACGTGCGTCAACAACGGCGCGAAGGACGGCGGTCGCGTGGTGGATGTGCCACGGCTGCGGGAGTTGATGATGGAAAAGGGAATCCTCATTGACGGCGGTTACGGACAAATCAAAGGCACTACCTTTCGCCTCTCGAACATGGGGGACGAGACGGAGGAGACGATGGGGGAGCTTTTCAGCGCGCTGGACTGGGCGATGGGAGAATTGGATTAATTCTCAAGTTTCACGGCGCCACCGCCAGCTTCTCGTCGCTGTACTCACTGGCCATCATCACGCCAAATTCCTTGTAAGGTTTTAAAATAAAATGAGTGGCGGTGGAAATGACGCCGGTCATTGTCGCCAATTTCTCGGAAACAAACGTGGCCACACTGCGAAGGTCGCTCCCCTCCACCACGACCAAAAGGTCATAGCCGCCGCTCATGAGATAACAGGATTGCACTTCTTCAAATCTGGAAATCCGCAGAGCCACACGATCAAAACCACCTTCGCGCTCAGGCGTAATCTTCACCTCAATGACGGCCCGAACCATCTCCACGTTTAGCTTTTCCTCGTTGAGTACAGTTCGGTAACCGAGAATGATTTCGTTCTTTTCGTAGGCGGAAATGCGGTCGGCAACTTCCGCCTCGCTGGTGTCGAGCAATTCGGCGAGTTGTCGGGGCCGGAGCGCGGCGTTGTCCCGGAGGAGTTTGAGCAGTTCGTCCATGCGCGGGAGACTAGCGGCGAGTTGTCGCTAAAGCAAGACGGTGCGTGACCAGCCAGCTTGGCCGAACTTCTCATGATACTTGGCACGCAAATTCTCGGCCTCGGCCCGGTCATGAAGCAGGGCAAAAAGCGTCGCTCCGCTGCCGCTCATCCGGGCAACAATTGCGCCATTGTCATTCAGGAAATCACGAATGACTGGAAGCACCGGATATTTTTTAAACACTGGTTGCTCCAGAGAGTTATAAAAAAATTCAGCGGAAGCGGACAGGTTGCCGCCTTTTAGTGCATCAGCAAGCGCCTGTGCGCGTCCTGGTCGGCCGTCAAGCGCATCGGGATAATTGGACAGTTCGCGATATGCCCAAGGCGTGCTGACACCAAAACCAGAATTGACGAGGAGGATGGCGATGTCTTTAAGCGCAGGAAAAGGCGCCAGCAACTCAACTTGTTCTCCCCGGCCATGAGCCAAGCCTGGGGAGTCAGTCAGAAAAAATGGCACGTCAGATCCAAGTTCAGCCGCTAGTTTGCAAAGCTCGTCATCGCTCAGAAAATTATTCCACAACTCGTTCAGACCTCGCAGGGTCACCGCGGCGTTGGCGCTTCCGGCTCCAATGCCGGCAGCTAGCGGAAGGTTTTTCTCGAGATGAATTTTCACGCCGCACCCATTCCCGGCAGCTTTTAAAAACATACTGGCGGCACGATGCACCAGGTTGCCTTGATCCGTCGGCAGACTAGGTTCACTACAGGTCAATTCTATGCCTTGGCCGATGCGCCCGAATTGCAATTGGTCGTGCAAGGGCACTGGCTGCATGAGCGTTTCCAGTTCATGAAAACCGTCGTCGCGACGGCCGAGAATATTGAGCAATAGGTTGACCTTGCAGTGCGAGGCAAAGGTAAGGGCGGTGCTCATGGATTATTACTGCTCATTAGCCTCGTCCGCGCGCTCGGCCGCCTCATCTCGTTTGCGCCAGTAGCGAGCGATGAAAAGGCTCACCTCATAAAGCAGCTGCAATGGGCCGGCCACCAGCAGCATGGTAAATGGATCCACCGTGGGCGTGATCATGGCGGCGAGGATGAGGTTGATGATCAACGCATAGGAACGGAACTTGGCTAGGCCGCGATCGTCAACAAATCCAATTTTCACCAGTGAAAGAATGACCATTGGCATCTGGAAGGCGAGGCCCATGCCGATGGTAAACTTGGCGACGAATCCAATGAGGTTGTCCGCGCGCCATTCATCCGCGCCAAATCCAAGCATGTGCGCGAAACTGACAGAAACCAGCATCGTGATTTTAAGCAGTATAAAATAACAGAAAGCGGCACCCGCCAAGAACAGGAATGTGCCGCCGCCGACCACCCAGTAAATAAGTTTTTTCTCCTTGTTCTTGAGCGCGGGCAGGATGAAATTGCCGAAGAAATATAGTATGAATGGAATGGAAATAAATATGCCGCCATAAATGGCCAGCTTAATTGCCCCCATGAAAGGATCTATGACACCGTAGTATTTGGCCTCGGGAATGGGTGCTTCTATTTTCCCATCAGTCTTTGCAACCATCGTGAGCACTTGATTGGTCCGGCCACCCAGAGCAACCAAGTTGGTGGGAACAAGGTGGATTTCCATGATAGACTCACGAAAGGTAGCATTAGCCCCGGGATACAACCCGTCCAAGGCATCCCCCTTGAGCGTGGTAATTTGTTTGTTGCCAAGCCGGACGGGAACAAACTTTTTATCCAAGCCGCGGGAAAGCTTGATGTACTCCATGTCGCGCGCCCATTCCATGGGCTTGGTGAGCAATGACATTATGTTGGGCGCGGCCACCAGGGAGACAACCATGCCAATGGCCACTGAGGCAAAAATCTTGAGGAGCATCCACCGGAAATCCTCCAAGTGGTCGAGGAATGGCTTTATGGGGCCGCCGTATTTTTTTCCACCTTCATCAAGGTCATCATCGGGTTCATCCGGTGTGCCGCCACCGTAATAACCTCCGCCGTGGGCATGGGGATCGTCGTGAGAAGGGTCGCCATGTTGATCATCATAATCGTGATATTCATCGTGATATTCATGATGTTCACTAGCATGATAATCATAATGGTCATCGTGGTATTCATCGTGATGATCTTCAGGCGAGCCTTCGTCAGCATGATCAGCGGCATCGGCGGCAGAATTTTCGGATGTCTTGGCAGCGAATTCATCAGGTTCTACATTTTCTGTCTCGCCGGAAGTGTCATCGTCATTTGCCTGTTCCGGGTCTTCAGAAACAGGCTTATCGTCTTTCACGGGTCCCGGTTTTTCCACCGGGGCAGACGAGTCCAAAGGCAATTCCGCCTGCTCTGTGATTTCCGGGGTTGATTCCTGAGAGGAGATTTCCTCCCGGTTCTTTTCCTGGCTCGCCGGCGATTTTGCCTTGCCCGGTTTGGATTTGCCGTCGGGCTTCTTGGCCATGATAGATGGCGGGCGTCAGTCTAGCTTTTTGAGGTATCGGACTTGGTTGTGGATTCAACGGTCACGGTCTCGCCTTCGCCTGAGGATGGCTTTTCCGTTTCCACGTGATCCTGCTCGCGGCGAGGTGGACGGTAATGATCCTCATCATCGTGACCCTTGTTGAAATCCTCCTGCATGTCGCTGGAGGCTTTCTTGAATTCCTTGATGCCCTTACCGAGACCCTTGGCGAGTTCCGGCAGTTTCTTCGCCCCAAACATGATGAGCACGATGGCAAGAATCAACAATACCTCCGGAACTCCCAGCCCTAAAAATGCCATTACGTAATTACTCATGCGTTGTTCAATTGACAGGCTAGAGGGTAGACCTATTCAAGCCACAGTAAAGAAAAAAACGCGGAACCCAAAAGTCCCGCGTTGGTTGATAATCCCGATTCAGCTTCCCGGTTGCGCCATCAGTACGAATTCACCGCGCCGGTTTGCCTGATAGGAGGTCTCGTCGCCGCCTTCCACAACGGGCTGTTTCTCGCCGTAGCTGATGGTCTGCACGCGATCGGCGCTGATGCCAAAGGCCATCAACTGATCCCGCACCGCCTGTGCCCGGCGCTCGCCCAGCGACAGGTTGTATTGCTCGGTGCCCCGCTCGTCGCAGTGTCCTTCCACGTACAGTAAATGACTCGGCTGTGAAATGAGATGCCGCGCTACGAACTCGATATTGCCCATGTCGCTAGGCCGGATGGCCGAGCTGTCATAGTCAAAATGGATCGTGTTCGCCTGAAAGAACTCATAGTTCGGGCGGGTGTTGTTGAAATTTGCAAACTCCTGATTCGGGCCAGGCTGCGGTTGGAACGGGCCCGGGTTCACCACCACCGGCGGCTGCGTGGGGCCAGTCGGACCACCGGGTGTCACCGTGGGGCCGCCCGGAACCGAGGTTCCCGGCCCTGGCCCGATGGGAATCACTGGCCCCGTAGGCGTCGTTGTCGTGGGGTTCTGCACAATCGGGGTCAAGCCCGGTATGCTTGTCAGTTTGGTCGGCTTCTGCGAGCGGCAACCCGCTCCCATCGCCAGCCCCATGACCAGCAACGCGGCCACGGTCAGTTTATCTCTTTTCATTGATTCCTCCTTGTTGGTTGTTAATTTAAATCAGGGCACAATCACCGGCGTCGGCGCGGGACTTGTCGCCTCCGTAGGGCGGTACACCACAAACTCTCCCCGTCGATTTTCCTCGTAGGACACGTCGTCGCTGCTCGCGATCACCGGCACCTTCTCGCCATAGCTGATCGTCTGCACTCGCTCCGGGCTGATGCCAAACTTCATGAGAGCGTCGCGCACCGACTGCGCCCGGCGCTGCCCAAGTGTAAGGTTGTATTGTTCCGTTCCCCGTTCATCACAGTGACCCTCGACCAGCAGATAAAAAGTTGGCTGCGCATTCAAGTAGCGTGCCACCAATTCCATCCTGACAGTGTCAGTCGGCCGTACTTCCGCGCTGTCGTAGTCAAAATGAACGGCCTGCGCTGCCAGCATCACGCGATCCTCCACATAATTACCGGGGCGCTTGTTCAGGTCACGGTTACGGTCATCGACAGGATTGGGATTTGGATTAGGATTGTTATTGTCGTTGGTGGTCACCCCGGTTCCACCTCCGGTTCCCGTGTTGCCATTCCCCAAGCCATTTCCGTTGTTCCCGCCACCGCCACTGCCACCTCCAGGATCACCCGAACCAGGATCTCCCACCTTAGAGTCACCCGCCGGAATTTTTGTCAAACCCACGGCACGTTGTGATTTGCAGCCCACGGCTAAGACCAGCACGGCCACCATTGCGATTGGATACATTTTTCCTCCCATCATAATTCTATTCATCTCCATTTTAATTAACTCCTTGGGTTTTTCACCACCCTACCTGGCCCACGCTGCTTGCGATGCCGCACCCGCGAAAACCGGCAACAGCTTAACCTGCTTGGTGGGCACGTCAAGCAACGCCAAGCGCCTCTTATTCACACCCTTACCTGTTCGAAGGGTGAAAATCAGCGTGCGGTTATTCCCCGCCCAGCAGGGATCCTCCCCGCGCGCCAGCGGGATTGCCTCACCGCCTTGGGCCGGCACCACACAAATATTAAATCCCCCCATGTGCGAAGTGAACGCAATCTGTTTTCCGTCGGGTGACCATGTCGGATCCGATGGATTAATCACGCCGCTAGTCTTTAAACGAAACATCGCCCCCCCATTCGACCGGGTCTTGACCAGTCGGCGACGCCCTCCCGTGCGGGTGGCAAAACAAAGCCACTGGCCGTCCGGAGACCATGCCGGGCTCGACTCTCCCTCGGCCGTCGCGGTCACCCGAAACAGCGTTTTCCCGCCTAAATCAGACTCAAAATCGTATCCCGCCGGGGCCACATAAATGTCCGGGCTGCCCCCCTTGCTGAGCACCATGGCAATCCGCCCACTCGGACCCACCACCGCGCCGGTGTTCAACCCGCGATAGCGCGCCACAATTCGGCGACTTCCATCGTCCAGATTATGGCGGAGAATGGTCGGGTTGATTATGCCATTAAATGTCAGGTAGGAAGTGTAAAAAACCTTGCGATTGCCGCGCCCCCAAGACGGCGCGCCGCACAAGACCTTGTCTTTGGTGAGAGCCACCGGATTGTGCCCGTCATAGTCCGCCGTGAACACCTCCCACGAGCGGCGGCCAGTGTTCATTGTGAACAAGATTTTAGTGCGCGCAATACCAGAAATCCCTTGCACCGCCCCGACCACGGCATCGGACAATGTATGCGCCTGCATGCGCGGCGTACCTCCATTAAATGACTTGTTAAAAACGAAGGCCTGGTTTGCGTCCTGCAGCGCCCCCTCTACCGAGCCGCCATTTTTACCCGTAAGCAGGTACTTAGCGTTGGCCTCGGGCACAATTTTAAAACCCTGCACCTCCAGGTCGAAACGCAGCACCGCCGCCACCTCGCCAGCAAAACCACGGATCGCGATAGGCACCAGCTTGCTCTCGTCAACCTCGCCAATCACCGTCACTCGATTCGGGTCGCCTGCTGTTCCTGTCGTCCCCACCGGCGTTACGGGTGGGGCACCATTCAACAAGAACGCACCCGCCAAGCCAACCATCATCAATGTAAATTTTTTCACTACCTTCCTTTCTTGGGCTGGTTATCGCATTTGAAAATCAATCGTAAATGTTTGACGTGACTCTTTCACCCCGGTCGGAAACGACCGCCCGATAGTTTTCACCACGTTCAGCGTGGACTGCACCGAGGCATCCAGCGGTGACTTGCCTGAACGCCGGACGATGCGGGACGAGAGCACCCGCCCGCTGCGCGCCACCGTCACCTGCACGGTCACCACCTGCCGATAACGTTGGCTCGGCAACCGGCCGCTGTTCCAAGTTTGCTGGTATTTCTGGCGCACCCATTCCTTGAAGTTGCTGTAACTCGATGAGCCGGGCAGAAAAGTCACTGCCTGCACCGTGCTGCTCAATTTGTTTTTCAGGTTGTTAA
>Ga0114993_10002560_pt1 | contig 19749 bp, 25 predicted proteins | sample ArcticOcean_MG_C_FD_87042 | JGI IMG/M metagenome (GOLD analysis project Ga0114993, IMG submission 87042) | Marine microbial communities from western Arctic Ocean - ArcticOcean_MG_CB2_150 | ecosystem: Environmental > Aquatic > Marine > Oceanic | place: Arctic Ocean: Canada Basin | collected...
AGCATCTTCATTTTCTTCTGTAGCATCATCTTCAAGAGTTTCCTCTTTCACTTCTGCTTTTTGCTCCAGGGCTTCATTTTTTTCTTCTGACATGTGATAACTCCTTAATTTTGTGAGAATTTTGTGTCTCGTCTCATGTTTATATTTATACAATTATAGGTTTGAAAGAAAACTATTGAAGGCTTTTATTTTTGCATTCTCCAGTTTTTTATAAGATGCTCCCGTAATTTCTTTTTTAATAGCAGAAAGTACTTTTTCTTTAAGAATACCCGATTCCCAAATCCATTCTTTTCCTTCCATGACACCCTGAACAAAAGCCTCGGGAGCAGAAGGATCAGCAACTATGTCAGCGGCAGTTGCTAAATAAAAATCATCTTTTACATATTTCACTCCACCCTTTTCTTCTAAAGAACCCATTCCTCTAGAAGAAACACCTAATTGTGCGCCATTTGAAATAAGATTTTGCACAATTTTGCCATAAGGGGTATCGATAATTTTCGCTTTGCCGACAACATTATTACCGTCTTCTTTCAATTCGGTAATCATATGAGATACCCGTTCTAAATTTATACCAGGCCCATCTGGATGACCAAGTTCCCCAAATGCTCTATTTTTTCCAACGTAACTTTCATTATATCTCTTAATTTCTTTCATAAGAATATCTCTGGGATAAATTCTTCCATTCTTATTTTTCACTTCTGCCATCATAAAGGGCCCTTGAATATATAGAGATTTTTTTCCGTCTTTTTCTTCTGTAAAACACTCTATATTCTCGTTAACTTCTGTAATTAATTGCATGACTTAACCTTTTTGTCCTGGTGTTGGTGTCTTTGACTTTCTTTTACGTTGTAATTCTTGTTGTCTTTTGACCTTTACTAATCTCTTGGCCATTTTTTTAATTTTTGGTAAAAATTTCTCTAATCTTGTCGCAAGCATCATTTTTTGAGAAGGAGACATTTTTGTAAGGCTTTGTCCTTTAGCAATTCTACTTCTCATTATATTTCTAGCACTTCTCCGAGCCCGTTTTTGTAACACTTCTGGACTCGCCATTCTTCTTAATGCTCTTTGTTTTGCTCTTGTCAACAACTTAGACCGTCTTCTAGCCCGCTGTCCCGCTTTCAACCTTTGTTGAAGAGTAAACTTTCTTTCTTCTAGAGGAACATGTTGATATTCTGCTTCGTCTTTAAATTCTCTGAATATTTTCATCTTTTTATATTTTTATTTAGCTTTGAAATTCCTCTAAATAATCCAGACCTTAGCGTTTTCTTTCTTTTTATATTTATCAATCTCTGTTTTATTTTTCTTTTTCTTAAAGATTGTCTTATTTTTAGATTAGTTTTGGGATTAAATTTCTTTCTTTCTTTTGCAGTCATTTTTTTAAGAATCTTCTTACCTGCAACCTTCCTATATCCCTTACCTATTAGGCTTCTGCTTTTTCTAAAAATATTTCTAAATGCTTTTCGTCTTCCCCCAATAGTTCGAACACGACTAATTTTATGAATTCTTTTCATTCATGACCTTAGTCTGAATGTGCAATTGCTGTTGCAGATCCCGTAAAAGCTAAAGTCTGTGTTGATTTTTTATTGACTTTATGTACTCCTGCAGGTAAAGAAATTGTTCCCACGGCGCCACCACCCGACTCTTTCACAGTAATAGTTTGAGTTGATGCCAATGTACACGCAACTGCGGTTGCTGTACCTATGTTATTATCTGCTGGATTCGTTATTGCCGCGGCTATTATTTTATAAGCCATTAATTATTCTCCTCTGCTTCTAGAAAAAGAAACCATATTCCAAAAATCTTCTTTACTTTCAAATATTTTTTTAGAAAATTCTTTCTTATTTTCGTCATTTAATTTTTTATAAGTTTCGTATAAAACACCTGCATCATCAGGTTCAACAATTACTTGAACATCTTTCAAATTTATTTTGTGTGATTCTTGAACTTTATAAATTTGCTTGAGTAATGGAATTAAATCATCAATATGATGAACATCTTCAATCATATCTTCATCAGCATCATATTCGAATTCTTCATACGGATTATCTTCTGAACCATGATCCATTTCATATTCAAGAAAATGCTTTACAGAACTTAAATTAGAACACGCTTTTGAAATTTTATCTTGAACCCATCCTTCTAATTCAACTTGATCATCAAGCATTTCAAAAAGGTCTTTACTGTATTTATGAACTTTATATAAACTTTGTTTAGCCAGTCTCCCCTCAAAATCATCATACTTCATTTTCATATGAGGAAATTCTTGAGGAACACCAGCAGAATGTTCTTTTATTTCTTTTTTGGCTACTGATGATAAGTCTTTAAATGTTTTCATAGTCCTCTAGTATTAAATTTTAATATCTAATTTATATTTATATGTTTTATGACCTTTATTACTCATAAATAAACTCATCAATCTTCCCGTTAAATGTTCGATTTTTAAACCAACTTCTATCTGGTTCTTCATTATTTAAAACATCATTACAATATAATGCAAAATTTTTATTCTCCTCTACAGTCATATGATTACCAATCGGATGATCTCCATCATGTCGAACAGTTAACCATGCCATTGGTACTGATTCATAATGAAAATTTGTTGTATTTAATGAATCAAAATCGAGAGCATCTAGTAATTTAGTAGATTTAATATTAAAATTTTTATATTCTGAAATAAAATGATCTAAACTAAAACTACTAAACACTAAAAATTTAAATTTTTTGAAATTTTTAGATAACAAATGTAAAAATGTAATATTTTTAACACTTTCATATAAAAACATTGAACCTAAAGTATTAGCAACTGTTTTTATTTCAGACTTATGGGTTTCATATTGTTTTAGATTTTGATTCTTTAAACCAGAAGGACAAATAGACATGTCTTCTGCTAATAAAAAAATACCATCAGAATGAGAATCTTTTTCTAACCAAGGAAATTCCATTCTCTTTTGATCAGATAAGAAAATTATAATAACATCTTCAGATTCAAAAAATAAAGAATCTTCTAAATTCTCTACTAATTTTCTTAGACTCCAATTTGGTCCCACTCCTCGACCACCATAAGAAATTACTTTCTGTTTTCGTAATTTTTCTAATTCGTATGGCCAAGTTTTAGACTGAGTATCAAAACCAAAACTATCAGAATATATGTGTATAGACATTATTTTTTAAATTTATAGATACAATAAATGGTTCCCAAAACAATAGGCATCATTAATGTGCCATAAACTATTGTGGGCGCCGCTAATATTGATAATACCCCTGCTTCATTAGGTAGTATCATTCCTGCGACAGTAAATCCAACTATTGGATTTTGATATGGTGCTTCAATTGCAACAGTTCTGGCCTGTGCTTCTCCTAATCCAAACCAAAAAGGACTTTTATAACCAATAAAAAGCATAATAGTCATTAATAAAATTGATGCAAGTGCAAGAGCAGGAAGATATTCAACAAACTGTTCCCACATTGAATATACACCAATAAATAAGATAACAACAAAGAATCCAAATGCAATTTTTTCTACAGCAGAACGAAACTTTTCTGCGCTATGCTCCGCCCACCAAAATCTAGAAATTAACATTCCTGCAATAACAGGAATAGTTGTCATTCCCGCCATCTTTAGACCCAATTCTAAAATATTAAAAGGGGCTGAATGTGATCCCAGAAAATATCGTGTAACAAATGTCAACGTTAGAGGAATAGTAATCATAATTATTACACTCATTACTGCAGTAAGAGAAATAGATAATGCTACATCTCCTTTTGATAATTTAGTAATATAATTAGTAGTCATACCTCCAGGACATAATGCCGCAAGTACAAGTCCAGTAGCAAATATTGGTTCTAATCTTAAAAGTATTGCAATTATAAAAGCTACAACAGGTAAAATAATCATTTGATTTAACATACCAACACTAAATGCTTTAGGTGTTTTAGCTATTCTGAGAAAATCATCTACAGTTAATCTAAGACCCAAAGAAAGCATAAGAAATGCAAGTCCTAGTGGTGCCAGAATAGTTATCATCAAGTCTACATCAATCATTTTTTATAATCCTTTTACATATTAATTTTTCCAAGTTCCCTTGGTTGTTTTAGTATTTTTACCTTCGAGGCGACCAACAATGATCATAGTATCATCTTTTTCAAAAGTGACTACATCTCCAGTATGATAAAATCCATCTTCATCTACACATGATTTTGAATCATTTAACCATCTTTTCATAACATTTGGTCCCCTAATACATAATTCATCAGTTTCATCAATTATTTTAAATTCAATTCCTGAACATATCTTACCTACAGAATATGAACGTGTTTCTTCATATTGTGAAGAACTAATACAAGCAGTTTCTTCCATACCATAACATTGTCTCAATTTAAACTCTTGTTTTTTTATTTCAGAAATTAAATTTTTGGGAACAGAACTACCTCCAGAAATAATTTCCCGTAAAGATGTTATAGTCTCTATCAAAGGATGTTTAATCAAAAAATCAATCATTATTGGTACAGCATGTACTACTGTAACTTTATATTTTAATATTAATTTTATAAATTCTTCAGTATCAAATTTTGGTAATGTTACTACACATGCTCCCTGCAACATTGCTCCAAATGCATATACATAAAGCCCCATTCCCTTTGACAAAGGCATAGTTCCAGCAACAATATCTTTATGTCTTTGTCCCATATAGTCTTTTATTTTATTATGTTTATCTTCTATCGCCATTTCATATTGTGCTAACATGCTCTTATGTGTATGTACAATTCCTTTTGGTTTACCTGTAGTACCTGAAGTCCAAAGAATTAATAGTTCATCTTCATTTGAGATTTTTACATCTGGTAATTTCTTTATATCACTTCTGAAAAATCTTTCGATTAAATCATTAAAATGCACTACATTATCAAAAAATTGAAGATGCGTAAATAAATTACTTAAAATAAGTTTTGTATTACTATCTTTTAATTGTTGTACCATTGTCTCTTGATTAGAAAGGGGACTAATCGAATTAACAATAGCACCCAAACGTATTAGAGCATAAACTATAATAACATATTTTGGTTCATTTGTAGCTATAATAGAAACTACATCTCCCTTATTTACTCCCTTCCACCATGAAAGATCGGCGGCTATTGCTTCTGCTTTTGGTTGTATTTCTGAAAATTTTATTGTTTTATTTGTAGAAAAATCAATTAAGGCTATTTCATCACCATATTGTTTTATCTTATCAAAAACAAAATCACATACATTCATACGATAACTTATTTAATTCTAAATAATTTTTAATAACATTATATTTTGATGCATTAAATCTCAAAGTCCAATTATAACGAGCAGACCATATTCCGCCACACATTTCAAAAGATGGTAAAAGTTCTAAATTTCTAGCATATTCATTTTCTTTTATTATATCTTCTTTAAAACAACATAAGCAATCATCTAACAACCATATTTCAGAAAAATCTTGAAGATACGGGGTTGGGGAAATATCAGTATTAATGTTAACATTATTATCAACTATATCTATTTCAGCTACTAATTCTCTTTTTGCAAGAGTACTACGAATTTTATTATACGAAAAAGTATTCAAAGCAACATATTCTTCATCCCAAAAATCTTCCCATATTTCAATATCTTTTGTATCAGATGGAGTGTGTGAATCTGTTCGATTAAAATTATATCGTAAAACACCTGCTAATGATGAATTTTTTTCCGTCAATGTAGACTCTTCAATAACATTAATATTTTCAAGTTCATAACCACAATGCCCAAGCATATAATTATTTCCTATATAAATTGCAGGAACATATCTTTGTTGTATTTGTGGTGGAGCATTTTTTGTGTATATTAAAAATATATCACCTTTTTTAATATCTTCTTGAAAATATTTTGTCTCATCTTGTATTTCTGTCCAATAAGTTCCAAAATATGATGCTAACTTAGTATCCCATAATGTTTGATTACCATTTTGTAAATAATGCGATGAATGTTGTTTATTTTTAATTTCATATAAATTTTCATCTTTAAGAAATTTTTTAAATATAGTATTATCAGGATATACTTCCATCATAATATTAGCAAAAAAATGAAAAAGAGGAATAGAATCTAAAGGTGTGCCATCATCTCTCACAGAATCCACCATCATAAAATCATATACAGCATTATACCATGCCGATAAAAAAATATTATTTTTTTCAGTCTGTGGCATTCTTTTTTTTCAATAAATATAAATTCATACCAATATACAAACGTTCTTGTAAAGTAGAATGCCAGCATTTTTTATAAATTGATTTTGCTGTCCATCCAACAAACTCAATAGATTTACCAGTTTTAAAACCTGCAATAGGAATTTCTTGAATCCATTTTGAAAAACATTCTTCAATAAAAGGATATTTAGACTCTAATTCTTTACAATACAGTAAGAATTTTTTATATGCAGTTTTTTTTTCTGGTGATTTCTTTTCACTTTTTTTCTTTTTCATATTCCATTTTAATGCTTCTGGATCAATAACACCAAGTCTCCCAGGAATAGAAAGAGAAAACATTTTTATGAACACAAGAAGAAATAATATTTTTTCTTTGTCTATAGTATTATTTTCAAATTTTTCCCACACGGGTACATTTTCTATAGATGGGATTTCATAACGATTAGGTATCATATATTTGTTTTAAAAGTTGATATGCTTCATATACTCTAAATGCAATTGATGGCGTTTCTTCATCCGTTGGATTACTAAAATCTAAATTTCCAGAAAATATACTGTCTAATTCATCTTTTTCACTTTGAGAAGCATTTTCAAAAAATTCATTATTTACATCATCAATCTCACTATAATTAAAATTATTATCACCTGTTCCTACTTGAGTAAGGTCTATTATTTTATCTAACCATATTTTAATATTTCCATCATAGTCTTGAAGTCGTTTATATTCAGGAGTAATGGGCAAAACAACAACTTCGGGTTCTAATTCTTTAAGAGAATCTAACGGATTGGGTACAGTATTATCAATATCAGGATCATTTGTCAAAGAATAGATATCTTTCAATTCATAAATTAAGAAACCAATATCATCAAGATTTTTTTTAGGATCAACTGCCATCTTATTATCCTATAATTTGGGTTCATACGGATATTTTTTTTCAAGTCTCTCTTTGAAAAGCTCCATTTTTATATTAAAAATTTCTGTTGCTTCTGCATCCTTTTTTAATTGTGTTTCATGTTTAGTTAAAAAGTCTATACATTTTTGATATACTTCTGCACGAATATCGGGTTCCGGATCATCAGCTTTATCATACATTTTATCTAACATAAAATATACTGCTTCATTACTTAACATTGAGTTCTGCTTTTGTTACACGTGGTGTAGCGTTTGGTGATAAAGATACTTCAATTTTAGTATTCTTTCGTTCTTCTGTATATATTTGTCCTTGTTCCTCTTTTATCTTTTTTCTTTCATTAGCAAGGGCGGCTTCTCTATCATTAGTTCTTTCCTTTATTAATTCTTCTATATTTTCAACTGTGGTGATTTTTGCTTTAGATTTGGGCTTTTCTTGTTTATCTAAAAATTTCTTTTTGCCATCTGCTATATCTTTTTCACCACTGCGAGCGGCCCCAACCTGATTAGGTTTCACAATCCCGAGTTGATCATCAACAAAATTAGAAATATCTTCTACTGCTTCATTTAAATCACTTTCAGTTTGATTTTCATCACTTTCTTCAGATAAAAACTTAATATATTCTGTTACATCTCCTTTAGCTTTTTGTTCACTATCTTTGCAAGTCATGTCACAGATTTTTTTACCGAAAAATGGTGACTCTTTTACGCTTTCCATTTTAGTAGATAATCCACAATTACATAATGTTTTCTCTATAGGTCGGGGCCGTGCATTTGGTGAAGGTAAGACATTTAAAGATAAAGGTGTAGATTGAGCAAGTGATGAAGAAACACCGGGATCTTCACCTGAAAATGTTTCTTCCTCGACTCGGGCCCGTTCTAATACTCCTGCATATACCCGACTCCATTCATTCGAAATCATTAACATAGAGTCAAAAGTTTTTAATAATATTGTTCCCTCACGTACAACTTGAGCATTTTCATTTTCAAGTAAACTACCTAGCTTGGCAACACATTCTTGAAGTACTTGTTCGGTTTCTTGTTTCATAATCAATTTCTTTCTATAATGTATGAGTTAAAATGCCATCCCCCCACTCACTTCCATGGGATGTTTTTTCATTAAACGGGCCAACATTTTTACTATGCGTTACTTTTTTAGTTAGTCCTTTATCGGTATAATAATATTTATAGTCATGAGTTCCAGCACATTCATTACACGTATCACAAAAAAACCCACATATAGGTGTATTTATGGCTTTTGTTTCCCAAAGATACCGTAAGGAAGTTATGTCTCTTTTTAACTTTTCATATACGTTTGCATCTTCATCTGCATTCATTTCTGAATCGATAGATGTTATTATTCTATATGGATTAAAGATGTCATTTAAATAAAGTATATCTTTTTTCCAATGGTCTATATTGGCTCTCTGTATTGTATATCGAATTCTCCATTTAAATTTCATCTCCTTTTCATCAATAGCTGATAACATAGCCAGAGCTTTTAGAACAGTTGGTGCAGATTTTTTACCATTACGATATACTCTTTCTCCATTTCCTACTCCATCAAAACTAATATCTAAAGAAAATTTCTGAGTTATATCCTGATGTTCCTTAAAAAAAGAAATAAAATCTTCAACAAACTTGGGCTTTGTAAGAAGCACTCCATTTGTTATAGCATTAAAATGTATATTATTTTTTTTAGGCATTGCATGTAACATGACACTTTTCATGTTTTTCCATTGCATTAATGGTTCTCCTCCGAACAACAAAAAAAGAGTTTGTTTCTCTTCTTCTGGTTCTTCTGCTATAATATCATCAACTTGTTTAATAAGTTGTTCTAAAGAAGGTATAGCAGGAGCCATTCCTCCATATTTAAATGTGTCTCCTAATCCTTCATAACAATAAGTACATGCTAGATTACATCTATTAGTTAAATATAAAATTCTTAAACTGCTTCTTACGGGATTTAATACAGGATTAGATTCTTTACTACGAAAGAAGTAAGCATCATGAATATCGTTAAGAGAAATTTTTGAAGACATGTATCTATTTATCCTGTTGCCATTGAATGTGATACTTGAAAATCATTCCATTCTTTTGGAGTATATTCCCCTACTCTTGTAGTTGAAATTGGAGCCATAAATGCAATAAGCACACTTCGTTCTTTTTTTGTGGAATTAGCTACCCTGTGTCGAGTAGATTTTAATTTATTATTTGTCCACAATTGCATATAATCTGCAACATTGACTATTAAAAAATCATCACTAGGATGATTTATGGTGTACCATTGATCATGATAATTAAGTTGATATTCTTCTACAGGATTACATACATGAACTAATGTTAATGTATTAAAATCACAATGAGATCCCAATCGAACATCCCCTTCTTGATCTTTATAATATTTGCAATAATGTAACTCCACATCTCTATTTGGATAATGTTTTTCTGCCATAGAATTATGAGACATTGACATAAATTTTTCTATTGTATGAAAAATACATGTACCAACATCTAAAAATTTACCACGAACATCATCAACACATTGTTGCATTTCTTGGGATTCAAATTCTAAGATAACACGTTCATTTGCATCTCCAGGAGAACCTTGTTTACTTGTCCGTCCTTGTCGAAATGTGGAAAAAGTTTTTAGATTAGTATATTTTAAGGAGCCTCTTAATTTATTAAGGGATCTTTTTACTGATTGGAAAGGATTGTTTACAATTAGAAAACCAACCTTTTTAAAACTTTCAATCACAAGATCATCATTCCATTCTTTAAATTCTATTACTAATGGTTTCATATTTTTTCATTTCAAGTACAATGTCTTTTATTATATTAAATACTAATTTTTGAAATTTATAGTCATAAGTAAAATTAAATTTATAAAAATTTTCTCCATATTTGGCTCCTCTAACATCTCCATTAGAACCATATTCTGAATTTCTCCAAAGACTTGTATTAAACGATAAGTAAATTCTATTCGTTATTTGAGTAGTACTAAAATTTTCATTATCAATTTTTTCCCAAACAGTTTTAATAGCACTTTTTAAAATAAACGTAGAATGATTTAATCCATCTAATGAAGATGCTGTGTATGTTACATATGCACTACTTATATCAGCATCATGTCCCTCACATGATCCAAAAGTATGAATTCCTTCAAATTCATTGAGAATTTCAACTAATGGTTCAATACCTTTTTCTATTTGTTTAGTATCGGGAGTAATGCCTCCTGCTATTTCTCCTGTAGAAACATCTCTATTGGGGAAAAAGTTGATGTCAGCAAAAAATTTATCATCCCAAACATATTCAATTTTAGATTGTTCAAGAAATTTTCTAAAAACATCTAATAATATATTTGCATTTATATTAGCATACTGATTAATTATTAAATATTCGTTTCTTCTCATCGCCCTTTCAACTAATTGAGAATGTCCGTCTATTTTATCTATTAGAGAAATGAGATATTTATTTAATTCATCTTCATTAATTTTATGATCAGGATCAAATGCTATAATTGTAGCATTTTTCAATACTATTTTCATTAATTACTATTGAAGGTTTTCTTCCCCATTCTTCCAGGGGCGGTTGCGATTGGATGTGTCGGCGGGTGGTTTTTTTGCTTTTAAAATATCAGAAATATCTTTAAAAAATTCTGCAAAATCTAATTTATAAGGATATAATCTTTTACCATGCATTTTTTTTGATTCTTCGAAAGATCGCCTCAATAAATTTTTGTCCCTTGCTTGTTTTTTAGATGGGGTATCTCTCTCTTGCATTTGTCGAGAAATTTCCTCTACATCTTCAAACTTTGGTGGTTCCCAGCCCCCGTCTTCTTCGGGTTTCAGTCCCCAATTTGCTTTCTCTTCCTCCGTCCTCATGGCTCTCCTAATTTTATATATTCATGTTTTACCATTTGTCCACTATGAGTACTAGTATGACCAAGATCATCAAATATTTGATCTATCTCTTCACCGAGTGAACTTTTCCATGCCGCAAATGTATCTGTATTATCTATTGAAGTTCTCAAAAACTCGTATCCCTCTTCTGGTGGCGTAACTATTAAAATAAAACCAGGATCAAACATTTTTCCTGAAGATTTTACTTGTCGAGCAGATAATGTAACTGAAACATTTCTGCTCAAAATAAGTGATTTAAACGTGTCAAAATCACTTTCATGTTCAAAAAAATAAAACATTTTAAATACTGATTCATCATGATAAGTGCTACTAATTATATTTTTAGGCCCTTTTGGTACTATACCTTCTTTTGTTCTTTTTTCTTCAAGTTGATTTATAAATGGAATTATAGGATCTGTCATGCAACAAGTCTTTCGGCATCAATAGCATCCATTCCTACTTTATGTTTTTTGATAAGACTGTATATATCAGAAAATTCTGTCGGAGCTTTATAAGTTCTAAATTGTCCTGTAAATATATTTTGAACATATTCTTGATAAGCTGGCATATCTTTGCATACTGTATTCATTCTTAAAGTTTCATCATAGTATATGTGATTTATTTCACACACAGAATCAACAGGTTCATTATTATTTCTTATTTGAGAATATGAACAACCTGCATTACAAATTTTATATAATCTACAGCTTTTACATTTATCATAATTTTGAGGGTTTAATGTCTTGTTCCAATAATCAAAATTATATTCTTCCCCAATCATCGGTAACAATTTCTTTGAAGCAAATCTTGCACAGGGGAAAAACTTTCCTTCAACAGACATTATAGCTCCGTGCGTTCCAGCAAAACATCCAAATGGACGTTTAGATTTTGTCATTCCTATTAAAATATCACGTATAGCCAAATAAAACATTCCAACAGCTACAATTTGACCATCTTCAAAATATTGTATAGTTCTATCTGCTAATCTACGGCATTCTTTTCTAAATTTATGTAAATCATCTTCTGCCCAAATATCATCTCTAACAGGCATAAAATCTGGACAATTCATTCCCATGTCAACCAAAAATTCTAAATTTTCTGTCATAGTATCAACATTACCAGGAAATATCATTACTTTACAAAATCGATGATCTCCTAATACTTGTTTTATCAAGTGTCGTTTTTCATTGTACATATCCAAAACACTCTCAAAACCTGCATTTTCTTGCATAGATTTTATTAATGGTCTTGATTGGTGAGAAGATATTCCATCAAAACTCCAACTCATTCCCATTTGATGTTCTTTAACATAATCTACAATTTCTTCAGTAATTAATGATAAATTAGAAATAATTGATATATGTTGACAATTTGGATCTGGACCAAAATAATTTTCAACTGCATATTTTATTACTTCCATATTTAATAATGGTTCTCCTCCAAAAAAACCCACATGATAATCATCATTGTGTGATGGTGATCTATGAACCAATGTTTTAAATTCGTCCCAACTATTATCAAATATTTCTTTTGTAAGAAATGTATCTTGATTGGCTACGTAACAATAAGGACATGCTAAATTACACTTTTCTGTAACAGATAATTCTAAATTAAATTGCATTTACACTCCTTCATAAACAGCGGCTAATTCGGGTTTACATAAAGGCATATTCATATTTGGCTGTATTCTTTTATTATTGGGATATTTTTTATCAAACGAAATATTTGTTGCATCTACAATGGGACTAATAGTTTTCCACACCTTACATAATTGCCAGTTGGAAGGATGATCCTGCCAGTTTTCACCATAAGATTGATCTGGATTAGCTGTCTCTGATCTATCAAATGAACCTGCTGGACACTTCATACAAAAATCAACTTGACAATTATTACAATCTAACGTTTGATCGGTTTTAAAGGTCTGTAAAAAATCCATATATTTTTCTGTTGTTGATGTAGCTATATCTTGTAAATTATCTTTAGTTGTTCCGGCTAAATGATCATCTCTTTGTCTATACATACACCCATGACAAGGATAAAGTTTCCCATCTAAATCAATAGCAAGATAATTCATACCAGATCCACAATCTGCACGACTTTTTCCATACCATCTAAATGTTTTATCTGGAATAATATCTCTATCTATACAATATTTTGATATTTTTATCATATTTAATTTTAACTGTTTTAAATTTTCACCAAATTCACTCTCTTCCCATGCTCCTCCATCAGGGCGTTTTTCATCTGAGCCATGAGTATCGGGAGTTGGACCATACATTATTCCTTTATCAAAATGCCATTTCCAAACATCAAATAGATATTTAAAATTTCTTGCAGAAATAGTTTGTTTTAAAGCAATACTAAATCCAGATTCTTTAAGATCCAAATAAGAATCAAATACGTGAGCCGACATTTTTTCATCTGGACCAGTCTTTGTATGTCTTTCTAAAGTGTTTATAGGTTCACCATCAAATGATACTTGTATATGTAATCTTCGCTGTCCATTGCTTATTCTTGGACCAAGTTTATTGTCTATTGTAGCTAATTGTTTTTTATATTTTTTTAAATATACACCATTTGTATAAAACATAAAATTTATATATTTTTTATTCGCTAATTTATTCATAACAGCTTTACAAAATGGCCAATTAGTAAATGCTTCTCCACCCCAAAAATAAAGATTGATTGCAGAATAATTTGTTTCTTCTAATTCTAAAACTTTGGTTACTAATTCATCAGGCAATAAATTTGTTGGTGCTTGAAATATAGTAGATAAACCACACGATTCACCTTCACTACAATATGTACATGCTAAATTGCATTTGCTTGTCACATTTACATCAAAATGAAATTCTGGTAGTCTTTGATTCATGTGTTCTTGATGCCGAAACTTCTTAGTAGAAGTGTTGGGCGGAGTCCAGCCTGTTGGTAGAGGCTCAAATGTACCTGTTGATGGCGTTCCCATTCCGATTGATGTATTCATATCACCTTATATTGTAAATTGTTATCTTTTAAATAATTTTCTATGTCTGTATATTTAGACTCATCAAATTCTAATGTCCAATTATATCGATAATAACCTTCTCCTGCAGTTGCTGGATAAGATTTCAAGAACTCTCCATTTTTAGTATATTCATTTTCTACTGAATCAAATTCTTTAAAACAAACTAAACAATCTTTTAACAAATATATTTTAAAAAAATCAGACAATGTTGGAACAGGAGAAATATCAGTAGTAATAGTACCATTTGTGTCTATACTTGCTACCAATTCTCTGGCAAAACACAACTCACTTCTATGATTTTTATCATATGATAAATTATTCATACTAACATAGTCATCTCCCCAAAACTCTTCCCACGTTTTTATGTCGTCTGCTCCGGAAGGAGTTTTTGTATCTGTTCGATCAAAATTATATCGTAAAACCCATTTTAATTTTGCTCCCACCACAGATTTTTTAATATTTTCTATTGGTTCATATTCTCCCATATTCCAATTAAAAAAATATCCATCTCCTACATAAACATGTATCGATGTATTGGGTATAAAATCACTTGGCAATTTCTCATGAATTAAACAAAAAATATCACCACATTTAATATCATTAGTAAAATATGTATCTTGATCTGCAGGATCATAAAAATGAGTTCCCCAATATCTAAAAAAGATATTTTCCACTAACGTATTATTACTGCTCATTTTTGTAGATATATCAGCAGAAACTTCATCAAAAGAATTAAATGTATTATTATCAGGATATAACTTGTTTATGATCTCGCCAACAAAATGAAGTGGAGATCCACAATTATCATGAAAACAAGTTTGTATAAGTGTTTCTTCCCAAGCAGTTAAAAAAATATTGTTTCTTGTTATAGTATCCATTTAAATACTTGGTCCTTCATTTTTTATCTTCAAGTTTTCCATCTTTAATAAATACAAATTTAGACTTATATATAACACTCCTCGCAGACACCATGATTGACTACCACGAAATCCTGGCATATCCATAACATTTGTTGGTGTTTGATCTACCCACGATTCTGCCGCCGCTTCAAAGAAAGTCTTACCATAAGTAGAGGATAATGATGCATAATAAATTAATAATTTATCATATAAGTTTCTTGAACGAAGTATTCTAAGCGGATCTCCACCAGGAGAAAATTCTTTGGGGTTCCCAACTGCAAATTCAGCATGGGTGCTGGTCGTTTCCCCATCAAATACTTTTCCGGTTTCAGGTGAACTGATATAATTTTGAACTTCTAATCGTTCTAAAACTTTATTATGCTCATCTACATCAACACCGTATTTTTCAGTATGAGCTTTCAAGTCAAAGTCATCATGCACTTTAAGTAGTTCACCGTTCGAATAGGATTTATTATTCGTGAATGAGGATGGGGTGTGCGTGTCTTCTTCGTTTGACAACCAGCCCCATTTGTCTGCAGGTATACCTAAAACTGCATCATTTTTGCCCGACAACAATGGAGACACACAAATTATAACTTTTGTAGTTACTAAAATAAACATTAACTGATCAACAGCCATAGTATTTTCTTTTAAATTTTCCCATAAAATAGTATCTTCTGTTTCTTGTATCATTTATAATCCTCTGCTTTCCACAATTCTTCATGTGTTACTTCTTTAATGGGTTTAGCAACATATTCAGTATCAGTTGATTGTGAATCAAATTCTGGTCTAATATAATGTTGACATAATCTATAAGATCCTTCTTTGTGACCTATAACACCTACTAACAGATTATATCTATCTGTAGTTCCTGCATTAAAAATAGTATGATGAAAACAATTATCAGATTGATATGTGCTACCATCTGCAGGCAAATAATAAGATAAATTATCAATAACAAAACGACAAGCTGGATTTATTTCTAAAGGAATATGTAAACTTTCATCAGCATCATTGTGCCAATCTACAGTCGAAAACGGTGGTAACATAATAATACGAAATTTATCTATTATATAATATTTAGAAAGTGTTTTATAAACATTATAAAATTCTGTATGTTTATAATCTTCATTAAACACTCCTGAATTTTGATGATAAGTACTTCTAGTTTTTTTTAATTTAGTACTTATTAATGTTCCATTCATATGTTCACGATTTTTAAAATTATGTTTAATCTCAAAAGCATATGATTTATCTACACGTTTATGATGAAGGCTTGGATGACTATAAATACCTTGGGTTGTTTTTTCATCATCAGAACAATCTTCAAAATGTACAAAACTAAAACCTTTCCCCGCCCCCACCTCATGACTAGCACCATAATCCCATAATACCATTAAAGGTTTAATGGGCTGAAGTTCTTTCTGCAAACGTTCAACATCAAATTTCCATGGCAACTTTCTAACATATTCTGGGAATTCTTTATAATTTTTCATAATGTAATTGCTGTCCTAAATATTCTATCATTTGAAATATTTTACTCTGCTCTGCTACTTCATATCTAAAAGCTATTTCAAAAACAGTTCCCTTATCCTTATTATAACTAAAATTCGTTAATAATCCATTTCTCTTATACCAATCTTTTACAGACCAAACTTGCACATCATCAAGCTGGAAATATTGAAACATACGAGTGATTTGTTTTTGTAATGCCAAAGAAAATATATTTAAATTCTCAAAATCTGATGCTCCAAATACTACAAAAGCATAACACACCCAATCATTATCTACTACAGGGCTATTCTTATCATAATGACCATGACACGATTCTATAATTTCAATTCCAGGAAATTCGATTAATGACTTTACAAGAGGCTCAATACCATATTCTACATATTCGTCTGAATGTTCAATCATTTTATAAAGTTCATTTTTACTTAAATGCCCATTTTCTTTTAAAACTGAATATAATGCAACAGGAATACTGGTTTGATACGAATAACTTATTTGACATTTTATAAAATAATTGTTAAATGCTTCATAAAAATCTTCATAATTTATATTTTGAGGACGAATACAATAGACATATGTTACTAAATTAGTCTCTGGATATAATTCATAAATAGTACATATTTTACTTGATTTTAAATGTTCATATAAAAAATCATTTAATTCTTCTACATTAATTTCTTTTAATTCATCATCTATTATAATAACATCTTCACTGGCTTTAATTAAAATAGGCATAATTCATTTGCTCCATGCACAATTACAAGTACAATAATTACAATTACACGGACAATGATTACAATTACAAGTGCAATAGTTACAGTCGCAAGTACAATAGTTACAGTCACAGGTACAATAGTTACAGTCGCAGGTACAATAGTTACAGTCACAGGTACAATAGTTACAGTCACAGGTACAATAGTTACAATCACAAATACAAGCAACTTTCCATTCATCCAAATGTTCAATCAAGTCATTCATAGATGCAGGAGAATGTCCAGAAGCCGTGATCACTTCACCAACCGCAACTGTACCTCCTAGTGAAGGTGCAGGAGAAGGAGGAGTTACTCCTCCCAATTTTGTATTAAGCTCATTTCGCATTTCATTATAAACATCAGCATCAATAGGATCAACATAACCTATCCATGAAGATGTTGATAATCCTCTACGAGTAAATTCAGCATTAATAGAATCTCGTACAGTAGTAAATTCAGCATCATCTACTACTGTTCCTACTACTACTGTTAATCCTGTTAAATTAGCTGGACACGGTGATCCCATATTATACCTTTACTTCAACAAATCCCGCATTACTATTAGATAATGCTATTCCAATTAAATCATGTTTATGAGGCGTATATTCGTATTTAGTTATAACTTTTCCAGTTCCATCATTATGAGCTATAATAAAATCTCCTTTGTTACATCCTCCCTCGATCTTAACTAATATTCTTCCTTTCAAACAAATAAAAATCATAAATTCATTTTCTCTTTGTTTTATACCATCATTCATTCTCAATCCGGGTTTATCTGAAACAACACCAGCATAAGGCATTTCAGTTTGATACAAAGTAACTTCTTTTGTTCCTCCAATTGCTAAAACAGTTCCTGGATCATAGATTTCATCAGATTCATATCTCTCGGCCAAGTCAGACCAGTTTGCTGATGTTGCTCTTCCATTAAACGTAACTGCATACATGTCATTATACACCATTTGTGATGTACCAATATCATGTGTATTATTTGCAACAGGAATAATAGCTTGTGTAGTTAAAGTTCCTCCTACATTAACAGTAGAAGAAGTTACTGTTGCTCCATCAAGTCCAGTAGTTCCGTGTACTTTGAAAGCCGCTACTCCAGTAACTCCACTTGAAGAATAGATGGGCATATTAGCGGCCAATTGAGTTGGCGTAGTTACGTTGTCTATAAGTAAATTTGCATGTCCTCCAAGTGTGGTCGCATCATAATAAAATTGAAGATGTCCAGCGGCGGCTTGCGGCTGAGGAGCTGTAAATCCAGAAGTTCCTGCAGAGCCAGCAGAGCCAGAAGAAGCATATGTTATTCCAGAAGATCCAGCAGAACCAGAAGTTCCAGAAGATCCTTCTCCCATAGTTATTGAGGCATATCCTGCTTGAGCAATAGGAAAGATTATTTTTACAGTATTTGAATCTATATACTGAGTTGATTCTGGAAAAATTACATTATAATTAGTATCACAAACTTCAACATTTAATGGTCGTGTTGTGAAATCATGCTGTATAAACCAAACGAGTGATGCTACAGATTGAATATGAATATGATTCCCACCAGCCAGTCCATCTGCTCCAGATGATCCAGATGTTCCAGCATTACCAGAAGATCCAGCAGATCCAGCAGAACCCGCACTTCCAGCACTTCCTGCGCTTCCTGCAGAGCCTGCGCTTCCAGCAGAACCAGCACTTCCTGCAGAGCCAGATGACCCAGAAGTTCCTGCAGAGCCAGCACTTCCTGCAGATCCTGCAGATCCAGCAGAGCCAGCAGAGCCAGTCGAACCAGATGAAGCATATGTTAATCCAGAAGATCCAGCAGATCCAGCAGAGCCAGCGGTTCCTGATGTCCCAGAAGTTCCAGAAGATCCAGCACTTCCTGCAGATCCAGCAGAGCCAGAAGAAGCATATGTTAATCCAGAAGATCCAGCAGATCCAGCAGTTCCAGAACTTCCTTCACCAAAAGTTACTGCCGCCCATCCTGCTACTGCAATAGGAAATACTATTCTTGCAGTATTTGAATCTATATATTGAGTTGATTCTGGAAAAATTACATCATAATTAGTATTTACAACTTCAATATTTACAGGTCGTGTATTAAGATTATAAGGAATATGCCAAACAAGTGAAGCTACAGATTGAGTATGAATATAAGAACCACCATCTTGTCCAGAAGAACCAGCACTTCCTGCGCTTCCTGCGCTTCCTGCGCTTCCAGCACTTCCTGCAGATCCAGCAGATCCAGATGATCCAGATGTTCCAGCATAACCAGAAGATCCAGCAGATCCAGCAGAACCTGCACTTCCAGCACTTCCTGCGCTTCCTGCAGAACCAGCAGAGCCAGCACTTCCTGCAGATCCAGCAGAGCCAGAAGAAGCATATGTTAATCCAGAAGATCCAGCAGATCCAGCAGAGCCAGCAGTTCCTGCGGTTCCAGAAGTTCCTGAAGAGCCAGCACTCCCTGCGCTTCCAGCAGAACCAGAAGAAGCATATGTTAATCCAGAAGATCCAGCAGATCCAGCAGTTCCAGAACTTCCTTCACCAAAAGTTACTGCCGCCCATCCTGCTACTGCAG
>Ga0114993_10002564_pt1 | contig 19712 bp, 27 predicted proteins | sample ArcticOcean_MG_C_FD_87042 | JGI IMG/M metagenome (GOLD analysis project Ga0114993, IMG submission 87042) | Marine microbial communities from western Arctic Ocean - ArcticOcean_MG_CB2_150 | ecosystem: Environmental > Aquatic > Marine > Oceanic | place: Arctic Ocean: Canada Basin | collected...
CTTCGGTCAGGCACTTGGGGGCGTCGCCCGTTAATGCATGCAGACGACTGCCGCGACCGGCCGCCAGAATGACTGCGCGCCGAACTCCTTTCGATTCGATCCCGGCGTCAGGCGGATACCTATGAATAGTCTGCTTAACCATTTGTGTGAGCGTTATGCTCCTGAGTCCTCTGTAACTGCGATACTTATCGTTTCGGTTGGGCTTCGTCGTAGTGCAGGTACCCGTATATATGGGGGCCAAATTGTAATTTTCAAGACGAACAAAAACCACTACCACAAGTTTTCATTCTTCAATTAGTACAATCAAAACAATAACTATTTCGATGTTGTTCGGTTGGTAATTCTTGTTTGATCGGTCAGCGATTACTGGTGATGGTATTAGTACCCTGTCTTCACAAAGATAGGGTGTGTGACGATGAATCAATGTTGAAAAGTGGTTTATTCAGAATGAGTCGTGGTCAAAAAGTCGAATCGTTAGAAGATACAGCTCGTGGAGATATTCGTAAGGATCGAGAAGGAGGTCAAAATTATGTCTGGAGACCGTCAGCTCAGAATCTCAATAAGATGAGGGATATGTTGATACCAGCTCGTAGGCTTGTACTCACAGTTTCAGACGGATACTTCTGTAAACATCCTCGAGATAAGGTCTACTTCAAAGGATAGAATGATCAGTAGGAATACACATGAAACATAGTGTTCTAGATATCACCGAGAATAAGTTTAAGAACCGTTGTATGACGATTCATAGGGTAATTAATACGAATTATGTCTATGACTACATCATCTCTTAGCGTCGATCCTATGAAACTCACTACAAACTAAATGTTTTCAGGTGACGATAAAACACTGAACATTTATTATAAACAGTTACTTATGAAGGATTATGTTTCTATAGACTTGACATAAACCGATAGTAATTACTACAAACTTACTACAAAGTATCAAATAAGAGTGTGATATCAATAGGGTCTAATCATAGGACTATTCCGAATGAGTGATGATTCGATAACACCGAGCTTGACAGAATTTCCTAACGCACCGGTAAGCTGGTCACCACAGGATAGCGAAACAATTGCCGAAGCCGAGGGGCTTGATCTAACAGCAGATCACTGGGCGGTAATCCAAGCCCTGCAGGAATATTTCGCCAGGAATGACGGACCTATCAAAGTTCGAGAACTACAAGATGCCCTGCACGAAAGATTCCACCAAATTGGTGGCCGTCGAAAACTGTTTCAGATATTGCCGGGTGGGCCAGTCGCCCAAGGATGTCGGCTTGCTGGACTCCAATCTCCGCCGGGAAGCGTCGACCTATCTTTTGGGAGTGTTTATTGAAGAAATAGAAATTGTGTTGATAGAACACAAATAGAAGTAAGGTTTATTGCTATAGTGAAGCGTTGGGTATAGATACAATTTTGATTAGATAACACCACGGACATTCAGATCATGAAGAACATATTGTCTTACAAAATAACTTTAACCATTTGTGCTGTTCTCCTAATCCTGACTGGCCTAATGATGCACATTGATCCTGCACACGTCGCTGGAAGTGAATTTCCTAATGCTCAGGGTGCAGACAATATCTATCACGTCATCGGTTCGTTACTCTTCTTAATAGCGTCCATTGTCTTTTTCGCAGGAAGAGTAGAGGACACAAAATCACAGGAGTTACTGCTTAACGGGTGCGTTTTAGGATTTGCCATTATGTTTTTTACAGCTGGATTTATGACAGTCACCCAAGTCGGTAATCTTGGCGTAGCAACCACAGAGTTGGCTATATTGACTGCACTTTGTCTCTATAAAAGAGTTACACACTAGAAGATACTATGGAAGCGAGCCCCTGTTTTTGGGGGTGAATCTGAATTTAGTCAGTATCAAGCTCATCGGTTCCAACACCTTCCAGTGTGGGCTTTTCACAATAGAGGTGACGACATTGTTCAGTACGGTGACTCTGAACGAATGATTGAATTGATCAATGAGCAAGGAGGAAATGGCAAACTCACCGTCTATGAAGTAGATGGTCACGATGCAGATGTAACTTATCAAAATATACAGCTGTATCAGTGGTTGTTGTCATTGTGAAACATATCGACACATTCTTTCGATAACACGAAAGCTTAGATTAAGGAGCATACATGTTTGGGCCCATTACAGTGCCATACGAAGCAGTGATGCTTTATAACGTATGCAAACTCAAAGAGGGAGTGGAATGGAGTGAGGACCTGGAGTTTGCGATAGGCGAAATGTGTAACGTTGTCAGGACGACATACGATGACTTTATCGCTGGACAAGTATTGAAATACGCCGGTTTCGTTAGTGAGGAAGGGTCTGTTGGTGACTACGGACCAGAAGGAAATCACTTTGCTCTTATCACGTATTGGAAATCCTTTGAGTCTCACGAAGAATCACATAGGGCAGATCTATTTTTGAAAGCATTTGGTGGTGTTCTAGACTATTGTAGTGAGGCTAAAGAGTTGGGTTATGAGATTATGTGGCAGGGAGAAAAATAGATGCTATCTGGTGTTAGAGCATCAACGTAGTGGAAACCCAGAGAGGGTTACGGCAGTAGAAAAACGATTGGTAAAAGTTTCGAAAAAAGCTGAAAGTCTTCGAAAATAAACGCTGACGCCGACTCAACGTCGGCGAATGCCAATCGGCTGCCCAGCCTGTTCTGGGCGAGGCAGCTGGCGGTGAAGCACCATCAATGCCTCGAGCTTTGACAAGACGGGCTGTGCAAATGGACTTGAGCGCCGCTCTCTAAGATTCACATGCAGCAGTAGCTGTTCACAGGTTGCGGCCAGATAATTTTCTGTTGCATGGTACATATTGAAGAAGTAGTGCACGCGTTTACTGTCATAATCCAGTAGCTGACAGGTTAGACTTATCGGGTCGCCCAGATGCAATTCCTGGAGGTAGTTGATATGTATCTCGAGGGTAAAGGTGGATGTGCCACGTGCATCAATGCCTTCGGGGCCGATGTCTATATAGTTAGTTAGCCCGTCTACACCATGGTCGAAGGCCATAACATAATAGGCAACATTCATGTGGCCATTAAAATCTATCCACTCTGGCAGTACGTGCTGGTCGGAAAACTCAAGTGGCGCTCGGGACGCGTCAGTTACTCTAGTGGTCATGCGATGATCAGTGTTTCAGACGTAAAGTGTTGAGTGATTGTTCAATAGCCTGTTCTAGGTAAGCTCCGTAAAACCCAAGTGTGGTCACACCCACAATGTCCTCTACCAGAATATCCCCCACACCATCGGTGAATTGAATTGTTGGCACGAGCTCGATAGCGCGCTGTTCGGTAAAGGTAGCGTGGGTTATTGACTGTCTGCTGAAGTCGAGCAATGGACGGTTGCTGCCCATACGAACTTCGCGTAACAACAACTTGTTCATAAATACCGGGTCGGTCGAAAGATGATTGAGAAACTCATCCCGAACCAGGTCGCAGTATTCACAATACTCGCTGCTGAAGAACAGGACAACAGGAATTTTTCGAAGGTCAGACTCGCGACCGAGGCCATGAAGATTATCAGCCATGCGCAACTTACTTTGAGCAGCAGACTCAATTGCCACCGCCAGAAAAACAAAGACAAACACTGCGCGTACTAAAAATTGCATAGGGATCATTATAAACATGAATCAAAATGCACCTCTTTAGACCCAACGACCCAACTTGATTTTGTTTAAGATTAAACGACTTTAGAGAGCTCTGTATTTAGCTTCTTCGCTACAATGGGCGGGGCAGGTGGTTGTACGGCATACAATTGTTGTCAACTATAGGCACATCAACAAAAGATCTGAGGACAGCAGCTATGAATGGTATCAATAAGCCGGTGAAACTTTACATTACGCTGACTTCTCCCTATGCCCGGCTGGCCCGGATTGTGGTACTCGAAAAAGAACTTGATGACAAAGTCGAGCAGATCATCGCCAAAACACGACAAGCTGACAGCCCTTATTACCAGGTTAATCCGTCTGGTCGTGTGCCCTGCCTTATTCTGTCCGACGGCACACGACTAGAAGAATCTCAGCTGGTGTGCAGCTACCTAGATCACCTTGATGCAGCGCCTCGATTTGAGGCACCTATTGGAACTGAGGGACTACAGGTGCGTAGATTAGAAGCGCTGGCGCGGAGCCTCATGGACGGGGTGAGCGTGTGGATCCGGGAAGGGTTTCGACCAGTCGACGAGCGTTCGCCGGGCATAGTTAGCCATGAACAAGCGCGCGCGGCACGGTTGATTGATGTTTGGGAAAACGAGATCATCGATTCAGTGATGCAGGGGGATTTAAATAATATGGCACAGTTAACACTGATTACTACACTCCAGCTCGAGCAGTGGAACCCGGACTTCAAGTGGCGTGAAGGACACCCTAGGTTGGTTGAATGGTGTGACCAATTGTCTGACCGGCCGTCACTACAGGAAACAGCGCCGGTGCTGTAATAATATTGACATCCCTAAAATGAGTGTTTGTATAGATTAGGGCGAAGATAAGGAGGAACAAATTATGGTAACGACCCTTGGAGAGATTTCCCGAGAAAGTGCAAAACGTTTCGGCGACAAAATCGCGCTGATCATCGAAGATAAAAGCTTCAGTTATAAGGAAATCGACGCTATGGCCTGCCGTGTCGCCAATGGGCTGAAAGCATCCGGTGTGAGACCCGGCGACCGGGTCACACTGTATTCAGCCAACTGTTGGGAGTGGGCCGTCAGCTATCACGCAATCGCTAAGATTGGTGCGGTGATCAACCCGATCAACGTTATGTTAACGTCGGACGAGGTCAAATACGTAGTCGAGGATAGCGGTACTACGGCAGTACTGGGTTCAGCTGACAAGGCCGAGTCATTGTTAGACCTCAAGGGCAACAACGAGCTCAAAGAGGTCGTGCTTTTTGGTGACACGGTACCCGCTGGCGCAACTTCGTTTGAAGAATGGCTTAAATCGGGTACTGACACTTTTGAAGTGGCGCACCGGAACCGCGAAGATCTAGCAGCAATCTGTTATACCTCTGGGACTACCGGCCACCCTAAGGGTGCCATGCATTCGCATCACAATATTCTCGCGAATGCCCAGGGTACGGCGATGATGCACGTGAGGACTGAATCAGATGTGATGGTCAATTCTCTTCCGCTGCCTCATGTCTATGGATCCGTAGTTTTTAACAGCGGCTTTATGTACGGCGCGAAACTGGTGATTGTGCCGCGGTTCGAGGAAGAAGCTGTTATGTCGGCCATACAACAACATCGGGCTACTATTCTGGACGGGGTGCCAACGGCATATTACTTCCTACTGGCCCATCCAAAATTCGATGACTACGATCTATCCACACTGACACGATCAACGGTGGGTGGCCAGACACTACCGGCGGCCAAATCTATTGAATGGGAAGAGCGTGTTGGTACTGCCGTCCTTGAGCTTTGGGGTATGACGGAGCTGGCTGGCGCCGGAACTGCCAACCCCTACTACGGTGATAACAAGCCAGGGACTATTGGTCTCGTCTGTCCGGGAAACGAGGGTAAGATAGTATCAGCGGAAGACCCTACTCTAGATCTTAAAATCGGTGACGAAGGCGAATTCATGTTTCGTGGGTCGCTGGTAATGCTGGGCTACTATGGAAACGATGAGGCTACGCGCGACGCAATGGCTGCGGGCGGCTGGATGCACACTGGCGACATTGCGACGCAGGACGAAGACGGATACTTCACGATTGTGGATCGTAAAAAAGATATGATCCTGACAGCCGGTTACAACGTGTATCCCGCTGAACTCGAGCGCGTGATTTGTGGTCACCCGTCAGTGGCGCTTGCGGCGGTTGGCCGCTTAGAGGATGAGGCAAGAGGGGAGCTCGCAAAAGCGTACATCATGCTAAAGCCCGGCACCCAGGCTACGGGACAGGAAATCGTGGACTTTTGCCGAAAGCAGCTCGCGGCTTATAAGGTTCCTCGGGCGGTGCAGTTTGTTGACAGTGTGCCACAAACCTCAAGCGGAAAAATTATGCGCAGGCGATTACCCGATATCGACGACGGAGGTCGGAACATATAGGCCGGGTTGGCAAGAAACCCACCGACTGGAGCAAGCTGGGGCCAGTAGACGCGCTATCTAATGTTGGTGTTAATCATGGTTTGGGGGTACTGCCACCACCCGTTTTGGTGATCGTAACTTTGGTGACAACACGATCCCGTTTTGGCAGGGTGAAATCCATTATCAATGCCCATTCTCCATACATCTCCAGTACCAACTGAACATGGTACATCCCCATGCCATGATTCATAACGGCAACTGGTTTGACTGTATGCGCACCAGGCATTGAGGGCATGTCCGCTGAAACCGTAAATTCAGCATCTTTAATTGTCTGTCCAGTTTTTTTATTGGTCAGTGTAATTATGCAGTCATAGGCCAGTCGAACGTCGGTTGCCGCGCATTCCACCTGACCTGATTTTTTGCCAGCCGCTGGCGATGATGTTGATATCACTAGGAACCATAGGGCAAGTCCTACGACTGATAAAAAGCGTAGTATGAACATATTGACGTTTCTGTTAGGACTGAATTCGTGGCAATATTAGCCTATAGAAGTGTAGGAAAAAATGCAAAATGACCCTTGTTGTACATCGGTTTCCAATACGATTGACCAGTATTTTGCTCTGTATGTTTGTAGTGGGGATTCTGGCTGGTGCGCTACTACGAGACGGTTCTAGTTTTCGAACGGGATGGATAGAGTCCTATCTCAAAATGCACTCGAGCCTCACCCGGGCAGTGACTGATGATCGTTTGTTGGTGATGCACACTGATCTGGCTGCGCTGGAGCAACTTGCCGATCGAGAAGCCACCGTAATCAGGGTGAACCCGAGCAATTTTTCCAACATCGCCTATGTTGTCATCGATGCGGCTGACACTTCCACGCTAGCCCTTATACGTGATTTACCTTCTGTGCATTTGGTGATTCGGAATCGGGTCGTGCTCTTTTGTCATTGAAGTGCCGATGGTGTAACAGACAATCAGCGTGATGTTTGCCACCATCGAACGATCGCACCGAAATCAGCTTGCAGGCGCTGTGCATCGTGGGGAGGTGCTAACACCGCCTGGAGAGCTGCCGATGGGTTGATCAGCATGATTGAATTTGAGTGGTCCAGAGCGTAGCTTTCCCCGGCATCGGGGCCTAGCGTAAACGGCGCTGCAAGTTCCGCTGCGAAAAAAGCCAGAGTGTTGATATCGCCTGTGATACCGATGAAAGTCGAATCGAATTCACGCAGGTAAGTCTTGAGGCGGCTGGCTGAATCACGGCCCGGGTCGACAGTTACAAAAACTACTTGAATCGGTAGAGCATTGTCCAGTGAAGAAAGCGCGAGTATTAAGCGTTTAAGTTCTGTCAATGTTTCAGTACAGACCTGACCGCACGCGCTATACCCGAAATAGATAAACGACCATCTGTCCTTTAACTGGTGAACTGAAAAAGTCCCCTGATCAAAATCGATAAGTCGGAACGTTGAGATTGGGCGAGGGTTTTCGAAGACCAAGCCGTTGGCAATCGGTGCAGCTCGATCGATGAACCAGGAAGACTGGCTACCGATCCACACACCCAGACCAAGTGCGCATGCGCATGCGCCCAATATGGCGCTCTCACGCCAGAGCCGAGAACTTACTCTCAAGGCCGTACCTGACCAGTCGTCAGAGTAGCCTGAAAGTTTTGTGTTATTTTCATGTGGACACGGTTTGGCGCTGGGTTATCCCCAAATAGGCTTGTACCAATCGACTATCATTCAGCAGCGCTTGACCTGTGCCTTGAATCACCGTGCGGCCGCTGTCCAGGACGTAAGCACGGTCTGAAATCGCCAGTGCCTGACGGACATTTTGTTCGACCAGGAGAATCGTCAGGCCTTGGTCACGTAACTGGCTTATGAGTCTGAACACCTCACTCACTGCGACCGGCGCAAGGCCAAGGGTAGGCTCATCGAGCAATAATAGTTTAGGTCTGTTCATTAATCCCCGGGCCAGTGCCAGCATCTGCGCCTGACCACCGCTCAGACTGGAACCCAATGAATCAAGCCGGTCTCTGAGCACCGGAAACTGTGACAGGATTTTTTCTGGGATGTTGTGATTGAGCACGAAGCCGCTGTTTGTGTGGCACCCTGCCAGCAAATTCTCACGGACGCTCAGGGTCGCGAACAGCTGGCGTCCCTCAGGGACCTGTACGATGCCTTTACGAACGATGGCATGTGGCTTCAGTCCAGTAATATTTTCACCTTCAAATAAAATCTCACCACCACTGGGGCAGTGGATACCCGAGATCGCGTTTAAAACCGAGCTTTTCCCGGCGCCGTTAGCACCGGTGATGGAGACGATCTCTCCCAAATTGATTTCGACATCTACCGATGTCACGGCCTGTACTTCACCGTAGCGTACATCGAGGTTGGAGACGTGCAGCATCTGATTCAGTCCCGGCCGAGGTAAGCCTCGATCACCTGTGGCTGCTCCAGTACATTGCCAGGTGACCCCTCGGCAATCTTTTCCCCATGGTTCAGTACGCACAGGTGTTGGCAGACATCCGAGATCAGGTCCATTTTATGTTCGATTACCAGACAAGTGCGGCCGGGGGCAATTCGTTCCCGAATCAGGCTAGCGATGGTTGAAGTTTCTGTAGGCGTCATGCCACCCGCAGGCTCATCGAGTACAAGTAGTTCTGGATCGCGAACGAAGGCACGGGCAATTTCGAGCCGACGGCGCAAGGGCAACGGCAGTTCAGCCGCGACAACGCCGGCTTCATTCAGGAGTTCAACCGTCTCCAGCGCTTTGAGGGCGATTTTTAACTGTGGATCATCAGCACTTTTCGCGTAGCCCCTGAGTATTCGCCAAGACTGATCGTTGAGGCTGATCAATGCGGCAAGCACATTCTCAAGTACGGTCATACGACTAAAGATTCGAATGTTCTGAAAGGTGCGCGCAATACCAAATCGGGTAGTCTGATCAGCAGTTGAGCCGGTGATGTCAACGCCATTGAACAATATCTTTCCAGTATCTGGTGCATAAATACCGGTAATGATGTTGACCAGTGTCGTTTTACCTGAGCCATTGGGACCGATCAGACCACTGACTCTGCCGGGTGGGATCGAGAGATCTACCTGGTGGAGCGCGCTTAATTCACCGAAGACCTTGCTGACAGATCGCAGCTCAAGCATTGAACCATCTCCGAGCGACGGCCTTGATCCAGTAAACACGTGCCTCGTCGAGTATGCCGCGTGGCATGAAAATCAGCATCACGGCAACGAGGCCACCAAACACGATCATGCGGTAGCCTTGAAAGATCCGGATGGATTCCAAAAACCCGATATCAATCGCGACGCCGATCAGAGGTCCGAGTACTGTACCCAGGCCCCCAATCAGCCCATAGGCTAAAGAATGTACGCCGAGCATGACGTTAAAAATCTGTGGTTCAATATAAGTAAATGAATGTGCATAAAGAGTACCGCCAAGGCCTGCTATGAATCCGGCAATGACAGCTGCGGTAATCTTGTAGCGGACCGGGTTGAGCCCCTGGGCCCTTGTGAGTAGGGCGTCACTCCCCAGCATTCTGAAAATCATTCCCAGTCGCGATCGCTCAAGCAGTACCATTCCAACCAAAACTAACATTAAGACTCCATAAATCAGCAGTGTGTATTCCATCACACTGATGTCGTGGTCAAATATCCAGCGAATCTCACCAAATCCCTCGGCCCCGTTTGGGCCGACCAATTCTCCATCGATCTCGATCTGGTAGGTCAGCTTAAACAACGACAGACGAATCATTTCGGCAAACGCAAGTGTCGCAATAGAGAAATACATGCCGCTGATTCGAAGAGTAAGCAAGCCAATAAGACCAGCCGCCAGTCCTGCCAGGCCGCTGCCGAATATCAAAGCCAGCCAGAATGGCCATCCCCACAAAGTGGTGGCTATCGCACCTGCATAGGCGCTGATGCCGAAGAAAGCCTGTTGTCCAAAGGAGATTTGTCCTGTGACCAGCAGCAGGTAAGCAGACAGTGCAATCAGCGAAATCATCCCGATATTCGAGATGATCGTCAGCACATAGTCATTAAGCATGGGTATACGGCCCGCCGTTCAGACCCGCTCGTCGGCAGCACGCTGCTTCGCCACAATCTTCTGTCCAATCAGACCGCCAGGTCTAACTATCAGCATAACAAACAACAACAAATAGGCAGATAAATCACGAATCACAGCTCCGCCATACCAAAACGCATTGGCTTCAACTACTCCCAGTAACAGACCACCAAGGATAGCCCCGGGCAATGAACCCATGCCGCCGAGCATCATCGCAATTAGACCCTTAAAAGTTGCCCAGAGTCCGAAAAATGGCGTCACTTGGGTGTCCGCGGACAAAATTAGGAAACCCGCTAAACCACCCAGCACTGATACCAGGGCAAAGGCGAGAAAAAGAATACTTGAATTGTTAATTCCCATGTAGGCTGATGCCAGAGGATTATCCGATACCAATCTCAGTGCAAGGCCCGGCCGGGTTCTAAATAGAAATACATGCAACAACACCAAGAGCAACAGTGTCAGCAGCAGCATGGTGATATGTTCACTGCGTGCGTAAAAAGGGCCAAACTCAATGGTGGTTGTTGTGAAGAAAGCTGGAAATGGATAGGTGCGTTCAGGTAGCAGGTGCATAGCGACCTCTTCAAGCTGCATCCAAATAGCAAAACTTGACACCATCGAAGCAATGGTGGAATCACGGCGTATGGCCCGGAAGCAAAGCCGTTCCACATAGATGCCGACAGCGACGGTTGCGATCACTGTAGCCAGCGCTACGAGCCAGGCACTGTCTGAAAAGTTGAGATAGACCCAGGTGCCCGCGTAAGCACCGAGCATGATACTCGGCCCGAAAGACAGGTTCAGGCGTTTCATCACGCCGAACACCAAGGTAAATCCAAGCGCCAGTAAGGCGTAACCCGAGCCGAACATCAATCCGTCAATACAGTTCTGAACAAAGTCAGTCATCTTCAGAACCCGACCGGACCTGAGTCAGGTACCCGGTCTTAGTCCGCCCCCGCGCCCAGATAGGCGCGTTGGATGAGTTCGTCTTGCTGCATTTCTGTCGGGCTCCCTTCAAAGGTGACAGTACCTTGCTCTAAAAGATAGAGCTTGTGGGCGACCTTGAGTGCCATACGGGCATTTTGTTCAACCAGAAGAATTGTTACTCCTTCCTCGTTGAGTTGCTGAATGATCTTGAAGATTTCGTTGACAATTAGCGGCGCGAGACCCAGCGAAGGCTCATCCATCATCAGAATCTTGGGCCGGGCCATCAAAGCACGACCAATAGCAAGCATCTGCTGTTCCCCACCCGAAAGGGTGCCGCTGAGTTGTTCACGTCGATTTTTTAAAGGTGGAAACCGGTCGAAGACCCCGGCGAGGTCTTGATCAATGGCCGTTTTTTCGCTTCGGGATCGACAATAGGCTCCTGCAGCGAGGTTGTCTGCCACGGACATCTCTGGGAAAACCAGTCGGTTTTCCGGTACCAGGGCGATTCCTTTGCGTACGATGGCGGGCGCCGACTGATGGGTCAAATCGTTTCCATCCAATGTGATGGAGCCACTGTGAGAGCTGAGTATCCCAGCGATGGTGAACATAGTTGTTGTCTTACCGGCTCCGTTGGGACCCAGGAGGCAGGTGACTTCGCCATGTTGGGCTTCAAGGCTCAAGCCTTTGAGTGCTTCAATAGCACCATAACGGGTGACGATGTTCTCAACTTTCAGCATATGGTCCTAACTTTAGTCAGAACGACCTAGATAGGCTTCTTGTACAGCCGTATTTTCTTGGATGTCGTTCGGCGAGCCTTCAGCAATCTTCGAGCCAAAATTAAGTACTGCAATCCGGTCTGTTACGCCCATTACAAGTTGCATGACATGCTCGACCAGCAGGATAGTGATACCCTGCTCTCGCAGGCTGCGGATCCGCTGTTCGAGTTCCGCTACTTCCGCTCGGTTCATTCCGGCAGCCGGTTCGTCCAGAAGCAGCAAACGAGGTTTGGCGGCAACAGCTCTGGCCAGCTCCAAGCGCCGTTGTTCACCGAAAGCTAAGTTAGATGCAAGAACATCAGCTTTGTCAGCCAGATCGGAAAATTCCAACATGGTCTCGATTTCTTTTTTTAACGTAGTAGCACTGCCCAGCCACCGTCTCAGGATGCTTTGGGATCGGATGTCCTCATTAGAATTTCGGGCAACCCACAAGTTCTGCCACACGGTTAATCCGCCGAACAATCGAATATTCTGAAATGTTCGAGCAATGCCGTGCCTTAGACGGGCACTGGGTACCTGCCCTGCCATCGAGTGGCCCTCAAATATGACCTCACCTGAGGTGGGTTTGAGCACACCACACACCAAGTTGACTAACGTGCTTTTACCCGAACCATTGGGCCCGATCAGGCCCACAATCTCACCTCTTTCTACTTGCAGGTCCAGATTATCAACGGCCTTAACACCGCCGAAATGTTTTGAAAGAGTCTTGATTTCTAACATGCTGTGCGCGTATCAGACAGAGCCGCTCTGTCGCTTTACCCCTAAAGCGTTACGAAGAAACCGGATCGTCTGATTATCAAAAAGACCCAATGGTTTGATATTCATCGCAAGAATAATGAGCGCACCGAACAACAGCATTCGCCAATCACCGAGAAAACGCAGGCCTTCGACCAGCAGCCCTTGAATGAACAATACGGCAATCAGCGTGCCGAATACATTTGATAGCCCGCCCAGAATAGGATAGGCAATGGCAAAAGTAGCCAATAAAACCGTGAATGTGTGGTGGTCTAGATCAGTTACCTGGTGGGCATAGAGGCTTCCGGCCAGTCCGGCGACGACCCCCCCGGCTGTCATCGCTGCAACTTTGACAACCGTCACGTTGATGCCGGCACTGTCAGCCGCTAGCTCATCTTCACCGACTGCCCTCAGGACGGCACCGATACGTGTTTTATCCGACCACCAGATTAGCGCCATCACGACAGCCACGAAGACCCAAAGGAAAATCGTTACTTCCCAGTTGAGCCAACCGTTGTTGTTGAAGTATCGAATTTCGGCAAAACCCATAGTGCCATCCGGACCGATTTCGGCGCCGTCACGAACAACGCGCCACTTAAGGTTATAAAAAAACATCCGCGCAAATTCACTGAAAGCAACGGTCGCGACCACCAGCATCAAGCCCCGGACCCGCAGCGCCGGAAATCCGACCAGGAACGCTACCCCACCAGAAACCAGCATTGCAGCGCCAATCGCAGTCAGAATGCTCGACTCGAAAATTACGGTGAGAATTGCGGCAGTGTAGGCGCCGATACCGAAAAAACCGGCCTGTGCCATAGAGACCTGCCCAGTCAGAATCAACAGGTAAGCCGACAAACCCAGCAGGGTATGAATGCCGATGGTGTTGATTAGGTTAAGGTAGTAGTCCATAGACAGAGCCCACGAATACCCAGGGCGTTTGTTGGCTTAATCTCTTGTGATGGCAGTGCCAAACAGACCGTTCGGCCTGAAGACGAGGAATATGAATAACAGGGCAACCACATACATGTCCCTCTCATCGATGCCACGAAAATAGAGAAAAACGTTTTCGAATGCTCCGACAAACAAACCTGCGATGATCGCGCCCGGGATAGAGCCCAGCCCCCCGATTACTGCGACGATAATCCCTTTGATGGTTAGCGGCACTGTCATCACGGGCGAAAGGACACCAACAGCCGCCGCCGTCATTGCGCCAGCGATCCCTCCCAGGACACCGGCAATTGCGAAAGTGACCGAGTTGGTACTGTGTACCCCGATACCACAAAGACGTGCAGCGACATCCTGTTGAGCGACGGCGCGCGTTGCCAGCCCCAGGCGGGTTTTAAACAGGATGTAGAGCAAAATCCCAGTACTAATCAGTCCGATAACAAAGACGAAGACTAGGTCACCACGGATTCCGTATGGACCGATCTCAAAAAAAACATCACCAAACATACTCGGAAAAGTCAACGGAGAACCACGAGTCACATGTACCACCACTTCGTCGATAAAGAAAAGACCGCCCACCGAAGCCATCAAGGCTGCCAGATGATTATTGACCGGAATAAATCGAAAACACACGAAGTAAATGGCGTAACCAAGCACAGCAGCAGCGACAGCGGAGATACCGAAGACGAGGACTAGTGGCGCTTTGATCAGCACAAACCCGGCGAGACCGGCATAAGCCCCGCCCAGTGCCGCCGCGGCATAGGCCATATTGAGTTTACCCATGGCCCCGAAAATCAAAGTAAAGCCAACACCGATCAGGGCGTAGGTCGACCCAAATAGCAGCCCGTCCGTGATTGTCTGGGTAACCTCTACAAACTCATACCAGAAGTCTTCCATGGTTGGTTAGTATTCCGAAGAGAAAATCCCGCGGTGCACTAGGGGCGCCGCGGGACTTCGGACCAGTTATTGTCTATTTAGCCGCGAGGATCGTGGATGACTTTCCACTTTCCATCGACGACTTGGACATAGACATAGGGCTTGTTGGCTTCACCTTCTGCGTTACGCGTCACGGGGCCGATCAGACCTTCAGCGGCAGTAATTCCGGCCAAAGCATTTCGAAATTTAGCGCGATCTTCGGCCAGATTGTCTGGGTTAGCCGAAATGCCAGCAGCTTCAACAGCCGCTTTAACTAAATATGCATTCTCCCATGCAGCTGCGCTGTGCAGGTCCAGAAAACCTCCTGCTTTCGATACAATTTCGTTGGCTTTTTGAGCTGCTGGTGTGATGGGTGCGAAACCAGTTGGTATGATGATTCCCTCAGCTTCTTTCATGCAACCGTTAAGCGTTTCCTGACTTGCCGAGCTGGTTAGGCCGACCAGTAACTTGGGCTTAACGCGTTGACGTTTCATTTCTTTTAAGAAACCGCACGCCGAAAATGGGTGTGAAGACACCAGTACCATGTCAGGGTTTTGTTTTTTAATTTTGCGGGCTTGCACGCTGTAGTTTGTGTCACCCATCAACCAGTGTTGTGTTTTAGTAGCCGCCTGCAGTTCCTTAGCACCCTGTCCGACTTTGGGGCCGAGTTCCGGGACAGCTGGACCCACCCATTCGAAACCATGTCTGATAGCAGCTTGGACGATAACTTTTGTGTGGGTAATGAACGAGTGGCCTTGATCAGTTTCTGTACCACCACTGAAGGTTTTGATTCCAGGGTGCTGCTGACTCAGCCATGCAAACAACGCGTCGTACATGGTGATTTCGTTCGGTACGTTGCGAAAAGCCCATTCAGAGATTTTGGCAAGGCCCGGGCGGATACAGGTATCGGCAAGCATTGGCATTTGTAGGCCTGAATCCGATGCATCACCGACTTTTTTCTGAAGTACACCGAACATCGCCTGGCAAGCGCCGGAGCAGGTTGTGCCCATAGCAACAATAGCGTCGGTGGTGGAAGCTGTTTTGCGCAGAATGGCGATGTTCTGATCCTTTTTGCAAGCGCTGTCCTCATAGCCGATAACCTCCATGGGTACCATCGTGCCATCGCCCAATTTGACACCGCCGGCCGCATTGATTTCGGCAACAGCTGAACGAAGGGCAGTTTCTGAGTTCACACCAAACGATTTCAGTGGACCTGACTGAGCACCCCACCCCAAGACCTTGACCGAGCGATCCGCACTGCTTGTTAAAGCACTGAACATCAGCGCGCATCCGAGTAACCCTACTGATACTCCTTTAAAGAGCCTTTTCATAATCTTGATCTCCTCTTTCACATTAATGCGAAACATCGAACGGTACAAAACATTTTGCACACCTCCTATGACACATAGGATATCTGATCCAGACCATTCGGGAAGGTGCGATTTTCACGCCTCTTAAACATAGGTGTGATTCCGCTACTTATAGCTGGTCGGTTTGTATCCTGCAAGCAGCAATTGCTACAACGAATTGCGTGCACTGTTCAATTTGATATATCTGATTAGAAAAGACAGTGCGCACCGGCATACTGTTTTTTGTTAATACAGTACTTTATGACCGAATCCCCCCAGTTTTCTCCGTATTCCATGTGTTTTTTCAAGCCGCAAAGATCGGCGATACGACTGCCCCCGACGACATCGATACCACGGGCGAAAAAGGGATCGGGTAAACAACCTACCGTAGGACCGATGAGGGCAACTTGCGCATCAGCAGCACAGTTTGCCAGTACTGAGTCCAGCGAGTCATTGAGCAGTGTCGACGCAGTAATCAGAACGCGGTCACAGCGATTCAGTGCCCCGACATCCAAGGTGACATCGACCAGTCCGTCGTAATCAAAATAACCTTCGTCTTTTTCAATGACAGTTACCGGAACACGCTGGTCCTTCAGCATTCGTACAAGTGGTTTGAAATACCCTACCATGCCCACCTGATGGCTGATGTTTAGATCCAGTTGACCCAGTGGATCGACATCGCTCTGCAGTACACCGGCTGAACGGCTGAAGACATGCTGAGCGATGGCATTCAATGCACCTAATCCCAACGATCGTTTAACTAGGTTAGCGTTGTCGTATCCCTCGGCAAGATCCAGTACCGGTGTGCCCAGTATCTGTTTTTCGTCTATTTTATTGCGCAGCTGTTTCAGGTTGTCGCCTAAACGGGTGTAGAAAAAACCACAGCTGCCGTCGGCCAGTACCAGAACACCAAATTTTTTATGGTGGGGATCACGCGGGTTCTCCGGCGGCAGATGAAGCCAGGACACCGGGGGCAGCAAGCGTTGTTGACAGATATCTGCTGTCAGCGAAATCAGTTCCGAGGCAATGCTCACTGGATTCAACCCAAAAGTGTGTCGTCTTAATTAGAAGGCGAAACAGGAGTGTAGCGCAGCGATCAACCGGGCTCTGCACCCGCGTAGTCTAATTGTCGCCAGCCTTCATAAACCGCGATGGCAACCGCGTTGGATAGATTCAGACTTCGATTGCCGGGTTGCATCGGGATAATCACCCGATGAATTTCAGGTGCTGCTTCACGGATAGTTTGGGGTAACCCCGCGGTTTCCGACCCAAATATCAAGGTATCGCCTTTCTGGTAACGGCACTGGTCCGGTCTACGTTTGTGTTGGGTTGAAAAGGTAAAGATGCGCGTGGGTTGTACAGTTGCCACAAAAGATTCGTAATTAGCATGTACAGAAAATCTCGTGTTGTCGATGTAGTCGAGGCCCGCCCGGCGCAGCTGTTTGTCATCGACATCAAAGCCCAGTGGTTCGATGAGATGGAGCGTAGAACCAGTGTTCGCACACAGCCGAAGAATATTGCCTGTGTTGGGTGGTATCTGGGGATGAACCAGAACGATGTTAAACATCACCTACTGCCTTATCGTCTGGTATTGGCCCAATTTCGCCACTCGCTTCTTGCATACATCATACCGTATTGTTGTGCCAAGTTGTGCCAAGTTGTGCCAAGTTGTGCCAAGTTGTGCCAATGTTGTGCCAGCACCATGTTCTACATTCTCGTTTCGTGCTTATTGACTGTCGCGAAAAAGAAGATGCGCGTGTCGTATTTTGTGTGCCATTAAGACCACCTACCGACCCCCATCTTTATCTTCTACGTTCTATTATATTGTCCACGCTTACTCGTCAGAATTTTTTACCATCTGAAAATTTTGGGGTTGGAAATTTTAGGGTTGAAACGGGAACGGCATGGATAAGGCGATCCGAAATAAGGTCTGCATCGTCATGCTGGCGGTAAATTGAGAAAGTTTCCGCCGACATAACGCCCTCATAACACCTACAGCCATTGACGGGTATTAATTCGTCAGCTGATTTCCCGTTTTTTTGATTAATGGATTGGCGCAGAGTCTTCGTCAAAATCTTCTAGAAGCTCGTTTGTAAATGTAGCCATGTCCTCATTCATTTTGGCCACACAATAGTCAACATAATGTGGCCATAATTCCATAGTACGTAGAGCGGTTACACCAACTACCATCGCGCTGATCTCTATCTTCGGTAAATTCACAGAAGTAGGTCAGCCACTCCGCTTTAAATTTTTTCTTTGTCATGTTTAATCCTCTCTGGTTAACAGCAAAAAGCAAGGGGTATGCAGTCGGGTCAGATAGCCCCCAAGAAATGACCTGTCTACACAGGTCAAATCTCAGGCACTAGTTGAACTATCTTGGAATACGCCACTCAGTTTGTGCTGGCACATCGGAAGTTCTACGAGACTCAACACCAAGCTCTTTTCCAAGCCGCTTGATAGTCGATTCGCTTACATACACCACGCCAAGAATCTTTTGCATCAGAAACTTTCGCGTTTGCCATTTACCGCCTTTGAGCGAGTCCTTCAGAATGTCCATTGCGAGTTGAGTACCCGCTCCTGCGGGTTTATCAAACGCCTCAAACTCCGAAAGCTGATTGCCAAACCAAACATCATCTGACCATTCGATTCGCTTAACATCCTCAATATCAGGGATGTTGCGACTGTCCAGCACAAACGGATAGACACCATAGGTGTCGGTTATGTTTGCTTTAACCTTGCCGAATAATCGGTAGCCGTCTTGGGTCAATACAGCACCCAACACAATCCGCGGACCATGTACCCATGCGCCGCTTCCCAAAATCCGATACTTCATTTTGGTCGCATCTGATTTCGTCAGGTGAGACAGTGCAATTACTGCAACACCAGTACCTTCAGCCAGATCATTCAGCTTGGTCGTGATGTGACGCACAGATGTCACGCTGTCATTATCAAACTTGCCACCACAAAATGCGGTGACAGGGTCAATAATCAACAGACCAACATCTTCATGGTCGCCAACATACTCTTCGACTGCTTCCAAATCTGTTGCCAGATTAAACAGCTTCCCAGACTGTGTTGAAGTCGGCCAGATAATGACATTACTCATGTCTGCTCCAGCCGCTTCTAGTCTTGGGCCAAGCGTATGGTTTACCGAATCTTCACCAGACAGATAAATCACCTTGCTCTTTTGGCATTGATGCCTTTCGGCGGGAAAAATCCCGCCTCTGGAAACTGTTGCCGCGATATCACACAAGATCATTGTCTTCCCAATGCCGCTGTCGCCAGCAAACACATGGAAAATTCCTTGTGCAATCATGTTTGGCCACAACCACTTGATTCGCTCACGCGAATAACCTATTACAGGTTTCGGATTAAATCCTCCGTAGCGTCCAACTTGCATCTCTTCGGATGCTTGATCGAGTAATTTAGACATTCAACATCTCCTGAAGGCCAGAACTGGCTCCAGCAAGAGTTGTCAAATCCATTTGATCGAGAATTTCTCCGACGCTCAACATCCTTGCGCCAACCTCAACAATAGTCGCCGCACCTCTGGCGTTTTCTACTACTGTTCTGAGTTGGGCATGAGTCGGTTTATTCTCCATCATGCACTTATAACGCTGACGAGCCATCCATTCGTCATGTGGAAATAGGTCGCTTGGTTGCAACCCAATCACCTTCAGAATGTCATCACGATCACAACCAGCGTGACAGTGGAAACCTACACTTCCATTTTCGTTTTCGAATATGACAAGGCTTCTATTTTTGGACTTCTCGTTTTGGTGCGCTGGGCATTTAGCACGATACCGTGTTGGTGACGCCCTTTTTACATTTGCGACCCTGTCTAAAACCTCTACCAATGGTTCGCGCCTACTCATGCCTTACCCCCTTCTGGAGTTGTAGTCAGTAGACCCATAAAACCTGTCGGCTTTGGTTCTTCAGGATGCAATAGACCCTTTAATGGTTGCGGTCTTGGCCTTACTAC
>Ga0114993_10002565_pt1 | contig 19706 bp, 18 predicted proteins | sample ArcticOcean_MG_C_FD_87042 | JGI IMG/M metagenome (GOLD analysis project Ga0114993, IMG submission 87042) | Marine microbial communities from western Arctic Ocean - ArcticOcean_MG_CB2_150 | ecosystem: Environmental > Aquatic > Marine > Oceanic | place: Arctic Ocean: Canada Basin | collected...
AAAGAAAATAAAGAATACTGGAGAATTATAGTTTCAAATTGGTTGAGTCAGTATTTAACAACTATGTTTGATAGATGGGGATTAATAAGAACTTTTTTTGTAAAAAATGAAGGTATTAAATTTTATTCAAATTATATTTTATTAAAAGATTTTAATCAAACACCTAACAGTCATTATGATTTTATTATAAGTACTCAAAATGATAAATGGAATCATTTAATTTTTCTAAGAATATTAAATTTTTTAAATATACCCAATCTTTTATTAATAGGAAAAAAAGATTTATACGAAGAAAGTAAAAAAAAAAATATTATAAAAACAAAAAAGGAGATAACAGCATTTCATATATTAAAATTAATTGATAGATTAATTTCAAAAATTTCGTTTAGATTTAATAAAATTATTTTTGATAGTTTTTATTTTCCTACAAAAGAATTTTTAAAAATGTCTTTAAAATTGAAGTTAATCCCATCAAAATATGAAAAACTTTTTAAATTTGATTTTAAAAACAATACCCTAGAAGAAGATAATAAAAGAATTGAATTTAAAAATTTACTCACAAAAAACAATACCCAAGATAAATTTATTAAGTTTGTTTTGTCAAATTTGCATAAGGATATACCTAAATCATATATAGAGAATTTTGTTAATATTAAAAAAAAAATTTACCCTTTTGCTAAAAATAAAAAAATTATTATTTCTATGCATTCAATATTTGTTAATGATAATTTTAAAACATATATTGCCGAAACCAAAAAAGTTGGCTCTAAATATATCTACTCAGATCATGGAGGAGGATTAACAGATATGCATGCTTCTTCCCGATCACAAAAAGATGAAGGTGATAATTTATATCCTTTCTTTAATTTTTTTAAAAAAGTACCAGATAAAATAATTAGATGGGATAATATAGTGCAAAATCGAAATAACTTTATTAATCTGAGTCCAACATTACCTATTATAAAATTTAAAAATAAAAAAAGAAAGGGAACTAATTGTAGTATTATTTTCTTTGAATCTTTAAAATATAAATTGAAATTTGGTCATGGCGCTGGTTTAGAAAAAGATATTGAAATATTTGATAAACTTATCCAGTTTACTAATAATCTTGACTCAGAGATAAAGAAAAAAGTTAAGTTTAGAGTAAAGGATACTTTTATAAAAAATGAAGGATATAATTTTGAAAACAGATTTTCAAAAATTTTTGGAAAAAATTCAGTAGACAAAATTTCATTTAAAAACTCTTTTGAAAAAGTTATTTTAAATTCTAAACTTATTATAATGACCTATCCACAAACAGCATTTTCAGAAGCTATGTATTGCAATGTTCCTACTATACTAATTACTGAAAAACATTTTTGGAGATTTTCTACAATAGCTTCAGATACTTTTGATGAGTTTAAAAATAGCAAAATAGCTTTTGAAAACTTTAACGAAGCTAAAGTGCATATTAATGAAAATTGGAATAATTTAAATTTATGGTGGGAGTCCGCAGATGTTCAAGCTGCTAGAAAAAAATTTTTAACGCATTTTTTTAATGTAAAAAAAGATTGGGACAAAGAGTGGTTCGACTATATTTATTATTTTTCATCATCTTTCAAATGATATATGTAATATCTATTATTAAAGATTAATTAATAAAATGAAAAAATTTAAAATTTTAAATCAATTTAAAGGAAAAAAAGTTTTGATTACTGGACATACCGGCTTCAAAGGTTCATGGCTTACGGCCTGGCTTAAGTATTTGGGAGCCGATGTAATGGGAATTTCATTAGAGCCTAATACAAAGCCATCTCATTTTGATGTTTCTAAAATAGGAAAGAATATCAAAAGTATTAAGTTAGACATAAGAAATAGAAAAAAAGTGGAAAAAAAAATAGTTTCCTTCCAACCTGACTTTATTTTTCATTTAGCTGCTCAAGCTTTAGTGGGGTTGTCTTATAAAAACGCTCCATTGACTTGGGAAAGTAATGTTTTTGGAACTTTAAATATTTTAGAGAGTCTAAAAAAATTAAAAAAAAAATGTAATGTTGTGATTATTACAAGTGATAAATGTTATTTGAATAGGGAAACACACACAGGATACAAGGAAACAGATATTTTAGGAGGTAAAGACCCTTATAGTGCTTCAAAAGCATCAGCAGAGATATTAATTCATTCTTATATAAAATCTTTTTTTAGCAAACAGGAAAAAATCCGTATTGCAACAGCTAGAGCAGGCAATGTTATTGGTGGGGGAGATTGGTCAGAAAACAGAATAATACCTGATTGTATGAAATCTTGGTCCAAAAAAAGAACAGCAAAATTGAGAAACCCAAACTCTACAAGACCATGGCAGCATGTCCTCGAAGCAGTTGGGGGATATCTTTGCTTAGCCGTTAACTTAAAATTTAATAAAAAATTGCATGGTGAATCTTTTAATTTTGGCCCAAGTTTATCAAAAGAATATAGTGTATTAGAATTAGTAAAAAGTATGAGCAATCATTGGAAAAACACATTCTGGAAAAGAAATTCAAAATATAAAAATTTTTTTTTTGAATCCGGTCTATTAAGATTGAATTGTAATAAGGCTAAAGCAACTCTCAAATGGAGGTCAGTGCTTAAATTTAATGAGTTAACTTTAATGGTAGTTGATTGGTATCGAAATTATTATTTAAATAAAAAAGAAATATCAAAAATAACAATTCAACAAATAAAAAAATACCAATCTTTAGCTTCTAGCAGGGGTTCAGGGTGGGCCAAGATATAAATATGAAAGTAGTTTTGTTAGCAGGAGGGTTTGGTTCTAGACTATCTGAATTTACTCATACAACTCCCAAGCCAATGGTTGAAGTAGGTGGCAAACCCATACTATTTCATATCATGAAACATTACGCAAAATATGGTTTCAATGATTTTTACATAGCCTTAGGCTATAAAGGCGAAATAATTAAAAAATATTTTTCTAAAAATTTTCTCAATTGGAAGGTTACTTGCGTTGAAACAGGAAAAAATACTATGACAGGTGGAAGGCTGAGAAGATTAAGGAAACATCTTGGCAAAGGTACTTTTATGATGACCTATGGAGACGGTTTATCAAATATAAATTTAAAAAAATTATTGAATTTCCATGAAAAAAATAAAAAACTTGTAACGGTATCAGCTGTTAGGCCCCCTGCTAGATTTGGATCATTAACACTCAAGGGTAATAATGTTAATTATTTTAAAGAAAAACCTAAAGTTGAACAAGGATGGATAAACGGAGGTTTTTTTGTGATGGAGACAGAATTTTTAAAATTTATTAATAGTGACAAAACATATTTAGAAAGAGAACCCTTAGAAATAGTAAGTAAAAAAAAACAACTAATGGCATTCCGACATGAAGGGTTTTGGCAATGCATGGATACAAAAAGAGATAAAGATAGACTTAATAAAATTTTGATCAATAAAAAAATTAAATTTTGAATTATAAAAATAATATATTAATTATTGGTGGCACAGGTTTCATTGGCTATCACCTTGCAAAAAAGGCTTTAAAAAAAGGTTGGCAAGTAACCAGCATTTCATCAAGACGCCCAAAAAAAATAAGATATTTAAAAAGAGTTAAATATATAATTTGTGATATTACAAAAAAAAAATCTTTAAAAAAAAATGTTCATGGATTCTTTAAATATATAGTGAATTTAGGTGGGTACGTTGACCACTCAAATAAAAAGAAAACTTTTGAAAGTCATTATGTAGGTTGCAAAAATATAGCAGAAATATTTATTAAAAAAATGCCAATAGCATTTGTTCAAATGGGAAGCAGTGTAGAATATGGAAATCTAAAATCCCCACAAAAAGAGAATATTAAATATAATAAAAAGTCAGTCAAATCAATTTATGGAAAAGCAAAACTAGCTGCTTCTATGTACTTAATTAATCTTTTTAAAGAAAAAAAATTTCCATCTACAATTTTAAGATTATATTTGGCTTATGGTCCGAAACAAGATGTAAATCGTTTTCTTCCAATTATCATAAAAGCCTGCATAAAAAATAAAACGTTTGCATGTTCTGAAGGCATTCAGCTAAGAGATTTTGTCTATATTGATGATGTTGTGGAAGCAATAATTAAATCATTGATCAATAAAAATGCCAGAGGTCAAATAATAAATATTGGATCTGGAAAGCCTAAAAAAATTAAAAATTTAATAAAATATATTCAAAAAAATTTAAAAGGAGGGTACCCACAATTTGGAAAAATTAAATTGAGAGAAGATGAGATTTTAAAACTTTATCCAAATATTAATAAAGCAAGTAAAAAAATAAAATGGAAACCAAAAATTTCATTTTCAAGAGGTCTTCAATTAACAATTAAATCTTATAATGCTCAAACAACATAGCGTTCAACCTCTAGTGAGCATAATCATTAATTGTTATAATGGAGAAGCTTTTCTTCATGAAAGCATAAAGAGTGCATTGTCTCAAACATATAAAAATTGGGAAATAATTTTTTGGGACAATAGATCAACCGATCAAAGTGCAAAAATATTTAAAAGTTATAATGATAAAAGATTTAATTATTACTATGCACCGCGACATACGTTCTTGTATGAAGCAAGAAATGAGGCGATAAAAAAATCAAAAGGAGATTTTATAGCTTTTCTCGATGTAGATGATTTGTGGAATGAAAATAAGCTTGAGCTACAGATGCCTCTTTTTAGAGATTCCAAAGTAGGAGTAGTTTATGGAAACCTTTATATCATTAATGAAAAATTAAACACAAAAAAAATTTTTTTAAAAAGAAAAAAACCAAGAGGGTTTATCTTGGATGATTTATTAAAGGATTATTGCACACAATTAGTAACTCTAGTTATTAGAAAAAGTTTTTTGAATAATTATCAACCAGCTTTTAATTTTCATATAATTGGTGATTTTGATTTAATGATTCGCATGTCTACAAAATATAAATTTGATTGTGTAGAAAAACCTATTGCATCTTATAGAATCCATGGAAAAAATGAATCTTTATTAAACAAAGATAAACAAATAGAAGAACTTAAAATATGGCAAAATTTAATTAAAGAATATCCAGTTATTGTTAATAATAAAAATTTTCCTGAAGTCAACATTTTAACAAATAACATAGAAATTGTAAATTTAATTTTAGAAAACAAAACTGAGCAAGCAAGAATAAAAATTAAAAAAATTCCAAATTCATTAAAAAAAATTAAATATTATATAGCTCTATTATTACCAAACAATTTTGTAAAAAAATTTATTGAGTTTTAATTTTTAATATTTTTTTATAATTTAATAGAATGGATGCTATAAGCACAACATAAATTGCATTATTTGATGTAAATAGACTACCAGTAGTTTTTAAGGGTAGAGTTTCGAAAATAAGACTGATAGTGGCCGCAAATAGAATAAAATTTTCTTCGTTACTTTCTTTTACAAATTTCCAATTTTTTAAAATAGAAGATATAAATAAGTACGCAATGATTAAAATTGTGACCAATCCAACCAGCCCCATTTCAGTTAAAATTTCAAAATAATAGTTGTGAGGATGAGTTGAACATAGACGATTTATTTTATCCGGATATTGAGATTCTCCTAAATTTATATTTCCTTCCAAATTGCCACAATCTTCTCTAAAAGATTTTAATCCGTTTCCTAATATTTTATTAAATTTCCAAGTATCAAATGCCGTGAGGTAGAGTCTTAAATAATTAGATTTAACTTGAACAACATAAAAATTTGTTTTTTGGCCCAAAGATTTGTCCTCAATCCTTTGAGTTTCTATTCTTTTTTGAATCCCACCTTCACCAAAAATACTTATACCGAATGGAGTAAAAAAGGTGTTTTCAACACTTTCGATTAAAGATGAGTACTGATTTATAAGATGAATTTTGTATGATTCATTTGATGAAACAACAAATTTAAAAAGCAAAGGTAAAATTAACAAACTAACTAAAATTATTTTTTTAATTTTTAAATGTGATAAAAAAAGCATTAGGAGCCCAAATATAAATAATATTAATGGCATTTTATTACCAGAAAATAAAATTCCAGCTGATAAAATACATATTACAAATACTGTAAGAAAGAACTGGGAATAAGTTTTATTTTTAAAAAAGAGGTAGGTAAAAAAAATTGAAAAAAAACCAAATCTCAATAAATAACCACCAGCTATATTTTCGTCAGCAAAAAAACCTGACCATCGAAAATTGCTAGCTTCATATCCCAACAAATCAAAATTAAAAATATATTGAAAAATTATATCTAAAGATAGTATCACCGAACAAAAAGCGGCAGTTAAGAAAAAGTATTTAAAACGTAAAAAACCATACTGACCTAAGAGGTATGCGGTAAAAAGTAATAAAAAAAATCTAAAAAAGAAAAGTGATTTTATAAATCTTTCCAAAGGGGTGTAGCATACATGACATCCTGGAACAGTAATAGTTTCAAGCCCTTCAAAATATATTGATTTTGCTAAGCTTAGACCCGTGGAAATAAAAATTAGAAAAAAAAATACAAATATGCTTTTAATAAAAAGATTAAGTTTAGATGTAAAAAAATTTTTTTTTAGATAAAAAATACCTAAGCAAATAAATAAAATGGTATTTAAATTAACAGCAAAACTCCCCAAAATAAGACTTACTGGGAATAAAGAAAAAATAATATTTATAGGTAAATTTTGATTACTTTCTCCATTTTCTAACAAAATTGTAGATTTGTTCATATAATTTAATGTTAGTTTCTAAATTATTTTATCGTATTTTAAAAGCACTTTATCTCTATTATATTTTTTTTTGATAATTTTTTCTGAGTTATTTGATAATCCCTCAGATATTTTCTTATTATTAATTAAGATAAAAATTTTCTCTTTTAACTGCTCATTGTTTTTAAATACCAGAACATCTTTATTTTTTTTAAATTCAGTATTAACATAAGAACTGTAGCTTAAAACAGTCGGCATACTGTAGCTCATATAAGTTAAAATTTTACTCTGAAAACCTGTTGAAACCTTTACATTACACAAACCACAAATTGAATTTTTCATAACATTTTTTAAATTTTTTATCTTTCCATGGACAATTACGTTTTTATATTTTTTTAAAAAAATTTTATGTAAATATCCTATATTTCCAATTATATGAAAACTAATTTTTGGATACTTTAGATTAATCAAGCCCAAAACATTTTTTGCAAAATCATTGCATGCTATTTTATTAGGTATAAATTTTATGTTTCCTATAAAAATAATTTTGTAATTACTTTTTTTATAATTATATATTTTAGAATCAAATTTTTTGGCCATTTCTACGACATAGGTTTTTTTACCTGAAACTTTTTTATTTGCTTCTTTTGCATCTTTATTTGAAACAAAAACTATATTATGAAATTTTTTAAAAATTTTTTTTTCATATCTTTCAACTAAAAACTTTTCAAGAATATATATATATTTTATGGGGTTCAGGACCGATAGTTGCTTAATTAATTGATGATAAGCTAGCGATTGTAAATCTGACATTTCTAAAACTTTTTTTCCTTTATAGTTATCTGGTAGATATTGTGATGATCTTAGCAAATGGCAAATAATGGTATCATATTGATCTGCAACGCTATCAATATAATTTTTCATTTCATTTGATAAATAAAAACCATTTTGTAAAGGTTCTAATTTTAAAATAGAAAATATTACTTTAATAAGTCGTGAAAGAAAATTTAATTCAAAAGTTTTTATGTTACTGCAGAAGGAAAGATTTTTTTTATATTTTTCATTTTCTTTTTCTAAACAAACTAAATGTACTTTATTTTTTTTAGATAGAAAATTTAAGATATCAAAAGATCGTGATTTATCCCCACTAAAAATTGGATAAGGAAATCTAGTTGAAATAAATAAGATTTTTTTCATTAATAGTTTTTATTTTTTGCAATATTATTTAGAATTTTTATAAGTAAATTAAATTACTTTTTTAAAAGTATTTTTTCAAGAAAACAATAAATTAATGTAAATAAATACTTTGCTCCTAATTCCTTCATATCAAACTTGGACGAGCCCACTTTTCTATTAATCCAGGAAATTGGAATTATTTTATAATTCATTTTTCTTGATATAATTTTAAGAGGCATTTCTAAAAATATGTTGAAGCTTTCTGATACTAGTGGAAATGTTTTCAATAAAGCATCTTTTTTATAAATCTTAAAAGCATTAGTAAAATCATTATAATTACTTAGAAATAAAAATTTTGTAGTTAAATTAAAAATTCTATTTAATATTAGTTTTTTTTTTGGATAATTAATAATTTTAGATCCCTCAATAAATCTTGAGCCAAAAACTGCATCAATATTTTCATCTTCAATAATCTTATGATATTTTTCTAAATCATCTATGCTATCAGATAAATCGGACATCATTACACATATGGATTCCCCATTTGCTTTATTAATACCTAGAGTTATCGCTCCACCCAATCCTTTATTTTTATTTTCGCAAAAAATAACTTTATTATTCAGTTTGGCTAATTCATTTATTATTTTTGACGTATTATCGGTGCTAAAATCATTAATAAAGATAATCTCATAAGACGGAATTTTTAATTTGTTTTGTATACCATCAATAACTTTTTTTATTAAAGATTCTTCATTTCTTACAGGGACTATTATGGATAGTTTCATATATTAGTTTTATTTTCTATTTATTAGTGATAATAGATAATTTTTGCAAACATGAAAATACTTATTACAGGAGGCTGCGGATTTGTAGGCTCAAATTTAGCAATTTATCTAAAAGATAATAAAATTGGAGATGAGGTTAATTCTTTAGATAATTTAAGTAGAAAAGGCTCATTACTAAATTTAAATAGACTAAAAAAGAAAAAAATTACAAATTTCAAAATAGATATATCTAACAGAAAATTATTAAAAGAATTACCAAGATTCGATTTAATTGTAGACTGTTGTGCGGAGGCCTCAGTAGAGACATCAAAAAAAAATATGGATATAGTTTTTAATACCAATCTAGTCGGTACTTATAATATTTTAAAAAAATGCAAAAAAGATAAATCAAATATTATATTTCTTTCTTCAAGTAGAATTTATTCAATAAATAAATTGAGAAATTTAAAAAAGAAAACTTTAATAAATGAAAAATTTGATACTTTTGGACCAAAATCAATCTATGGTTTCTGCAAATACAGTTCTGAACATTTGATCAAAGAGTTTTCATATTTGCACAAAACAAAATATATAATAAATAGGTTTGGGGTAATTTCTGGCCCTTGGCAATTTGGTAAGCAAGACCAGGGCTTTGTAAGTCTTTGGGTCTGGAGGCATATAAATAAAAAAAAATTAAGTTATATAGGTTTTGGTGGTAAAGGATCCCAAGTTCGAGATGTTGTTCATATAATGGATGTTTGTAAGTTAATTGCTCTACAGATAAAAAAAATTAATATTATAAACAACTTCACAGTTAATGTTGGTGGAGGAAAAAAAAATGCAATTTCACTTAAAAATCTCACAAAAATTTGTCAAAAAGTTACGCTAAATAAAATGAAAATTTTTTCAAAAAAAAGTACATCAGAGTACGATATTCCTTATTATGTGACAAATAATTCAAAAGTCAAAAATATATATAAATGGAAACCAGAAAAAAATATATTAAACATTGTTGAAGATATTTATAAATGGATGTTATTAAATAAAAAAGGGATAAAAAAAAATATTTTATGAGCGTAGTATTAATAACTGGTTCTTGTGGATTAGTTGGTTCAGAATCAGTAAAATTTTTTACATCAAAAGGATTTGATGTTGTGGGTATAGACAATAATTCAAGATCTAAATTTTTTGGAAAAGATGGTGATATTAATTGGATAAAAAATAATTTAATAAAATCATATAAAAATTACAAACATACAAATGCAGATATAAGGAATCATTCGTCACTAGAGAAAATTTTTAAAAAATATAAAAATTCTATTAAATTAATTATACACTCAGCAGCACAACCTTCGCATGATTGGGCAAAAACGGAGCCCTTTATTGATTTTAATATTAATGCTTTAGGAACACTCAATCTTTTAAATTTAACAAAAAAATATTCACGCAATGCTCCGTTTATTTTTATATCTACAAATAAAGTTTATGGCGACACTCCAAACTTATTACCCTTGCGAGAATTAAGTTCTAGGTGGGAAATTTCAAAAAACCATAAATATTTTAATGGTATAAATGAAAGTATGAGTATTGATAATTCTATTCATAGTTTTTTTGGAGTCTCAAAGTGTTATGCGGACTTAATTGTGCAAGAGTACGGAAAAAATGATAGATTAAAAACTGTTTGTTTTAGAGCGGGCTGTATAACTGGCCCAAATCACTCAGGAGCTAAGTTGCATGGTTTTTTATCATATTTAGTTAAAACATCTTTAAATAAAAAAACATATTCAATATTTGGTTATAAAGGCAAACAGGTTAGAGACAATATTCACAGTTATGACTTAATAAAGTGTTTTTGGAACTATTTTAAAAACCCCAATGTTGGAGAAATCTATAATATTGGTGGTGGGAGAAAATCTAATTGCTCAATAATTGAAGCCTTAGATTATGTTGAGACTCTTACAAATATAAAAGTAAAAAGAATTTACAAGAAAAACAATAGAGTAGGTGATCATATTTGGTATATCTCAGATACAAAAAAATTTAGCAAACACTATCCCAATTGGAAACAAAAATATAACACACAGAAAATAATTAAAGAACTTGTTTATAATTTTAAATAGGAATAGATCAAAAAATTTTATAAGTTTTTTATATTATAATTATGAAAAAAAATTATGAATATTGAGATTTTAATAGTAAGTTTTATTTTAATTAGTTTTGGAGTATTTTTTTATAAATATTTTCCATGGTTAATAATAAAAAATAATTCTAAATTTTTTATTGATGATCAACTCACAAAACCACAAGCATTTCATACATCTCCCACACCAGTAATTGGTGGCATAGGTATATTTTTTTCTTTAATAATTATTTATTTTTATTTTTTATTTTTTAGAAATGTTATATTTTTTGAATACTTGTCATTTTGTTCATTATTTTTTCTTCTTGGTTTTTCAGACGATATTAAAATAAATTTTAATCCAAAGATTAGACTTGCATTAATGATTATTTTTTTAACTTTATTAGCAAAATATAACAATTTTTATATTGAAAAAACTGGTATTGCATTTTTAAATATTTGGATAGAAAATTCAAATATTTTTTCATTAGTGTTTATTTCTTTATGCTTTTTATTTGTAGTAAATGGTGCCAATTTAATAGATGGCTATAATGGACTATTAAGCATTCACTCATTAATTATATTGATTAATCTGTTCTTAATTAATTATTTAAAAGGAAATACTGATTTTGCTCTACTTTTATTTTTTGGAATCGTAATATTATTAAATTTTCTAATTTTTAATTTTCCGAAAGCAAAAATATTTCTTGGGGATAGTGGTGCATACTTTTTAGGAGCTTTTATTTCAATATCGATTATAAAAACAAGCATGATGAACCCATCAATATCACCATTTTATTTTTGTATATTACTTTTTTATTTATTTTTTGAAGTTTTCTTTTCATTTTTTAGAAAATTAATAAAAGAAAAAACATCACCATTGTATCCAGATAAAAAACATTTACATATGTTGCTTTATAATTTTTTAATCAAAAAAAATAAAAATAAACTAAAAAGTAATTATTATGTTTCAATTATTATTAATTCATTTTATCTTATCCTAACTGTTCCAGCAATTTTGATGATGAACAATGGATTGTTTTGTAAGTATTATTCTATAATATTTTTTCTTACTTACTTTATTTCTTATAAAATAACTTATGAAAAAAATAAATAGTTTAACAAAATATTATTTGTAGTTCCTCAACAATGAAAATTTTAATTATGGGTTTACCAGGGTCAGGAAAAACAACTTTAGCTTCAAAGTTGGTATTATTAATAAATGCAAAATGGTTAAATGCAGATAAAGTTAGGAAAGAAGCAAATGATTGGGATTTTTCTGAAGATGGTATAAAAAGACAAGCGAAAAGAATGTCAGATTTTGCTGATAAATATAAAATGCAAGGTCATAATGTTATTGCAGATTTTTACTGTCCTACACCGAAGACTAGAGAGTTGTTTAATGCAGATTATATTGTTTGGGTTGATACAATTAAAAAAGGTAGATTTGAAGATACGAATAAACTTTTTGTTAAACCTATAAAATTTGATTTTAGAGTTACAACACAAAACGCAGATCTATGGTCGCAGAAAATAGCTGAAAAAATTAAAGATTGGTCTGGATAAAATTTATTTTTATAAACTAAAAATAAAAGTTTAGTATATTGTTATAAATTTATTTAATTTTGATATTAGGGACGTTAGCTCAATAGTAGAGTACTGCATTGACATTGCAGGGGTAGATGGAGCGTAACCATCACGTCCCACCAAAGTTATTTAACTATTTACAAAAAACATTAAAAAATATATACCCTATGTGCCGGTGACTATTGCGAAGGGGCTACACCCGATCCCATTCCGAACTCGGAAGTAAAGTCCTTCAGCGCCGATGGTACTTTGTCTTAAGATATGGAAGAGTAGGACGTTGCCGGCATAAACATTGAGATTATATAATTATGAAAGTAGTAAGTTCGTTAAAATCACATAAAAAAAGAGACTTAAATTCTAAGCTTGTTAGAAGAAGGGGAAGAATTTATATAATAAATAAAAAAAATCCAAAGTTTAAAGTTAGACAGAGATAAAATAATGCAAATTATTGGATCTGTTATAGAGGATCTTTCTAAAGAAAAAAGAATATCAATTACACCAGAAACAGCAAAAAAATTAGTTAGCCTAGGCTTTGTAGTAAATGTTGAAAAAAATTACGCTGAACATTTAGGTATAAATAATAAAGACTATGAAAAAAGTGGAGCAACTTTAAATAGCACAAATAAAGAAGTATTTAAAAAATCAGATATAATTTTAAAAGTCAACGCCCCATCTGAAGATGAAGTTAATTTAATAAAAAATAAAAGTATTCTAATTGGTCAATTCGATACTAATGTTAATGAAGACATATTTAATAAATTAATAAAAAAAGAAGTAAAAATTTTTTCTCTTAATTTACTTCCAAGAATAACAAGAGCTCAGTCAATGGATGTTCTTTCATCACAAGCTAACTTGGCCGGATATAAGGCAGTAGTAGAATCATTTTCTAAATTTGAAAAAGCTATACCAATGATGATGACAGCTGCGGGAACTATACCTCCAGCAAAAATTTTAGTTATTGGAGCAGGTGTTGCCGGACTACAAGCAATAGCAACAGCAAAAAGAATGGGAGCAATCGTTTTTGCTACTGATGTTAGAGCGGCTTCAAAAGAACAAGTTGAAAGTTTAGGGGGAAAATTTTTAACAGTAGAAGAAACTGAAAATTTAGAAACAGAAGACGGGTATGCAAAAGAAGTTTCTCAAGATTTCAAAAGAAAACAAGAAGATCTTTTAAGCGAAACATTAAAAAAAATTGATATTGTAATTTGTACTGCTTTAATACCTGGCAAAAAAGCTCCATTAATAATTAAAGAAAGTATGATAAAAAATATGAAAGCTGGTTCATTAATTTATGATTTAGCAGCGTCTCAGGGTGGAAATGCTGCCTTTACACAAGTTGATAAGATAGTAGAAAAAAATGGTATTAAAATAATGGGTGAGAGAAATATTCTAAATAGGCTGCCAATTTCAGCATCGAATTTGTATGCAAAAAATTTATTTAATTTTGTCTTAAATCTTTTAAATAAAGAAAATAAGAAAATTAATATCAACTTAGAGGATGAAATAATAAAAAAAACATTAATAAAATAAAATTATGGAAATTGACCCTTTTATATTCAGACTAAGCATATTTATTTTATCAATTTTTATTGGATATTATGTTGTGTGGAGTGTTACCCCTTCTTTACATACACCATTAATGTCAGTAACAAATGCAATTTCATCAGTTATTATAGTTGGTGCTATAATTGCGGGATTGTCAGGCGATTCACAAAATATTTTCAACTCATCAAGTGTATTTGGTTTTTTAGCTATATTTTTAGCAGCAATAAATATTTTTGGAGGTTTTTTAGTAACCCAAAGAATGCTTAAAATGTATAAAAATAAAAATAAATAAATATGTCAGAAAATTTATCAGCAATATTTTATTTAATATCGGGCATATTATTTATTTTAGCTTTAAGGGGGTTATCATCTCCTCAAACATCTAGGCAAGGTAATTTTTTTGGCATTTTAGGAATGATAATTGCCATAACTGTAACTTTTTTATCTATAGGAAATTTTTCAAGTGGTTTTATTTACGTATTAATTTTTTTATTAGCTGGAGGTTTAATAGGCACGTTAATAGCATATAAAATTCCAATGACAGCAATGCCTGAACTTGTTGCGGGCTTTCATAGTCTTGTTGGTTTAGCTGCAGTTTTTGTGGCAATATCAGCTTTTTTAAATCCAGAGGCTTTTAATCTTGGTTCACCAGGAAAGATTAAACTTTTGAGTTTAGTTGAAATGTCAATTGGTGGAGTGATAGGAGCAATTACTTTTTCAGGATCAGTAATAGCTTTTTTAAAACTTCGAGGAATAATGTCAGGTTCACCAATCACTTTTAAAGGACAACATTATATTAACTTATTATTGGGCATAACAATTATTGTATTAATTTTTTATCTTTGTAACACACAGTCAGAAAGTATCTTTTGGAGAATGATTGGAATATCTTTTTTATTAGGATTTTTATTGATTATACCAATTGGTGGTGCAGATATGCCAGTTGTTATATCAATGTTAAATTCATATTCTGGTTGGGCAGCAGCTGGAATTGGTTTTACTTTAGAAAATACAGCATTAATTATTACAGGTGCATTAGTAGGTTCATCTGGAGCAATACTTTCTCATATAATGTGCAAAGGAATGAATCGTTCTTTCTTTAATGTAATACTTGGTGGTTTTGGAGCTACAGAGCAGCCGTCTTCTTCTAAACACAAAGATAGTAAACCGGTCAAAAGTGGAAATGCAGAGGATGCAGCATTTTTAATGAAAAATGCTTCTTCAGTTATAATTGTACCAGGTTATGGAATGGCCGTTGCCCAAGCTCAGCATGCATTAAGGGAAATGGTAGATACACTTAAAAAAAATGATATTAAAATTTCATACGCAATTCATCCAGTAGCTGGAAGGATGCCAGGACATATGAATGTATTACTTGCTGAAGCAAATGTGCCTTACGATGAAGTTTTTGAATTAGATGAAATCAATAATGATTTTGCAAATGCTGATGTTGCATTTGTAATTGGTGCAAATGATGTAACAAATCCAGTAGCAAAAACAGACCCACAAAGCCCAATATACGGGATGCCAGTTTTAGATGTTGAAAAATGTAAATCTATATTATTTGTAAAAAGAAGCTTGTCACCTGGCTATGCAGGTGTTGATAATGAGTTGTTTTACAGAGATAATACACTAATGCTTTTTGCTGATGCAAAAAAAATGACAGAAGATATTACAAAAAATCTATAGGATTATATAATGAAGACCAAAATTTTTTGCGATATAGCTGAATTAAATAAAATTAAAAAATTTAATAAAAAGAAAATTGTTAAAGGATTTACAACTAATCCAAGTTTAATGAGGAAAGCTGGAGCCAAAGACTACAAATTTTATTCAAAAAAAATTCTTAAAATTTGTAAAAACAAACCAGTTTCATTAGAAGTTTTTGCAGATGAATATTACGGAATGAAAAAGCAAGCTCTCCAGATAAATGATTGGGGGAAAAACGTTTATGTAAAAATACCCGTTACAAATTCAAAAGGTATTTTTATGGGTAAAATAATTAAAGAACTTAATAATCAAAATATTAAGTTAAATATAACAGCAGTGTATTCAGCAAACCAAACAAGGAAAATTTTAAAAGTAATTAATAAAAAAACAAAAGTAATAATATCTATATTTGCTGGAAGAGCAGGGGACACAGGAATAGATCCAATTCCACAATTTAAAAAAAGTATTTTATTATCTAAAAAATTTAAAAATGTACAAATATTATGGGCTAGTGTAAGAGAGCCTTACAACTACTTACAGGCAAAACAATTAGGGTGTCATATAATTACCATCCCCCCTTCTACAATTGAAAAAATAGAAAATTTTGGTAAATCATTTGATCAACTAACAAAAGAAACAGTAAAAACGTTTTTAATTGATAGTAAAAAATCAAATTTCAAAATTTAATAATTTAATAATATAATAAATTTTTTATTTTTTAAAAAAAATTTTATTTTGATATTCCTTATTTAAATTAAGCAAGTCAATAAAAGATGGAAGTTTTTTTTGTACCAAAGATAAATTTTGCTTAGTATTAATTTCATTAATTCTTAAAATATTTATATAAAGTTGTTTGTGTTTAAGTTTGACTATTTTCTTTTCTGCCTCCTCTTTAATTTTAGCATAATAAGAATTATTTTTTCCAATAAAAGTTGTAGATGGGTAAAAAAATTTAATATTTTTATTTTTGCAAAAAGATAAAATTTTTAAAGGATATCTTATATAAAATTTTTTATATATTTTAAGGCTTTTTTTATTATTAATATTTATATCTATTTTTGGTGTAGCGAAGTAATAAATTATTAAAGAATTAACTTTATCAAGAATTTTCTTGATTTCATAAAACGATTTATTTAAATCAACCTTTTCAATTCTCAAATTTTTTTGTTTTATTAAAATTTTATTCTTCCTATATGTACCAAATATTTTAATTTTTTTATTATACTTCATTACGTTTAGTAATTCGAGACCAATGCCAGAACTAGCGCCTAATATTAAAATATTTTCTTTTATTTTTTTAATTGATTTTTTAATTGTTTTTTTTATTTTAGATTTTTTATGTTTAAACTCTGGCCTTTGTAAAGTTACAAATTCAATAAAGTAGTTTTTAAACAAAATTTTATTATTTATGATTGGATATCTTGCATCAACTTTTTTTGAAAATATATTTGTTTTATGGTTATCAAACTTAAAGTTTTTATTAAAATTAATATTAATTTCACGAATTAGTGAATTTTTTCCTGGATAAATTGTTCCAACATATTTTGTAAGATTGGCTAGTAACATTGGCAAATCTTTATTTTGATTTCTGCTATAAAAATTATTAAATGATTTTTTATTTATTTTTAATGAAAGTTTTTTTTTACCTAAGTTGTAGTTTAATATCTTATTTCTATTTATTATAATTAGTTCGGCTATTAGTTGATTTTGTTGAATAATCTTATAAGAATAATTTTTTTTAATAATTTTTATTTTTTGATCATAAACAAAGTGTTTAAAAAAAATAATTTTTATAGAATATTTCTTAGATTTATTAATTATTTTCTGTAAATTAATAATTTTAAAGATTTTTAAAATAACTAGGCACCCATGACATATTTTTTCACCAAAAATTGAATTATAACCCGTCAGATCGTTAAGGTGAATTTGATTATTGTCGCCACTTAATTTTGAAAAAGATTTGCCTTCAGAGCTTAAAATTTTAAAATATTTCAAAAACTATCCTTTAAAATTTTTTATGAAGTTTAATATTTTTTTATATGAAGTGAGATCAATACTAGCCTCAGGTTTAATTTTAATACTAAACTTACTTTCTATTGCTAATATTAAACTAACATGATTTAAAGAATCCCATTTTTTAACATTCTTATAACTCACATTATTTTTATTTTTATTTTTGGGAATCTTAAATATTAGATAGAATAAATCATCTAATTTTTTTTATTATTATTCATATTTAATTTTTAAAAAACTATTATTCATTTTTTTGATTTTATTTAAGTCACAAATGTGAGTTTTATCTTTTTTAATAAAAAAGTTTTTTATATAAAAATCCTTACATTGGTGGTTTTTTTTAGTTTTAATATAAATTCCTTTTACAATATTTACTCTTTTTTTCTTTAATTTTTTTAATAATTCGTAGAGCAAAGCGTTTTCTATTCCTCTTCCAAGAATTCTACAAGATAAAAGAAAATTATCAATAATCCAAGTTTTGCTATTTTTTTTTTTCGCCATGGCAAGTGCTGTTAAGCCATGATCTCCAAATTTATCTTTTAATCTTGCTAGAAGTGATATTTGGTTTTTAGATTTAAGAAATTGTTGTAGTTCTGAGCTACTATATCTTTTAGTAGTTAAATTAAATTGGTTAACTTTATTTGTAAGTTGCACAGCTCTTTCAAAATTAAATTTATTAATATTATCTATTTCTAGAGTCATGGACAAACCCTTAAGAAATTCACTAATATTTTTTGTTTTATCTTTAAATTTATTTGCTTTTTTTAATATTTTATATTGATATTTTTTTTTCTTATCTTCAGTTGTTAGAGTAGTTTGATAAAAAAAAGAGCTATTTTCAATTGTTTGAATAAAATTTTCAGGTTCTTTTGGCGTTTCTATCACATTAATTGACGGATTAAATTTTTTCATTTGTTCTCTTTCAAACGAAGAGTCATCAAAAAAAACCATAGAATCTTTTCCAATATTTAATTCTTCAGATATTTTATTAATATTTAAATATTTTTCTTTCCAGTTTATTTGAACATTAGAAAAATCATTAAAATTTAATATCATCTCTTTATTTTTTTTAAAACATTCTCTAACGTCTTGAATATTATTTTTAGAGCATATTGCTAGAATTATTCCTTTATTTAAAAGTTTTTTAATATATTTTTGAAAGTTTCTAAAGCATTCACCCTTATAAGACTCTCCCAAGTCTATACCGTTTGGGCCATCTTCCCCAAGAACGCCACCCCATAATGTATTGTCTAAATCGAGAACTAAACATTTTTTTCTAGTTACAAAAATTGAACTAATAGTTTGTGACAATTCAAAAGATATATGGTTATTGCTTTGCTGGGAGTAGGGTGTTTTAGAAATATAATAATTTTTTGAGTCATAAAAACTTCCTAAACCAATTACATTTCCAATTACATTTATGTCCAATATTTTAAAATTTTTATTTTTTAATGAAAGTTTATATAAATATTGATTAAAATTAAATATTTTTTCTCTAAGTTTTATAAACTCTTCCCTTGAAGAGAAAAAAGATGAACTTAAAATATTACAATTAAAAAATATAATAGGAAGATTTTTATATTTATTTATTATTTTTAGACATTGCGTTAAATTATTTTTTTGACTATTCAAATATTCATCAATTACACTTTCATTATAGGATAGTTTTGCGTTTATATCAGAACCAACAATTAATATATCGAACTTTTTAGACTTAAAATTTTTACTAATTGATAATAGTCCTTGATCAATTTGGTCAAACTCGCTGGACAAAATTTTAGGTTTTAAACTTTTTTCTTTTAAATGTAATTCTAAATATTTATTAAGAATTAAAGGATTAAAATTATATAAATTATAAATTGTAATCTTTCTATTGTATTTAAATTTTTTAGATTCTAGCAACTCTAGAATTTTATGATATGGAGTTGAATTTTGATATTTCATATTTTATTTTTTTTTTAAAGTCTTTTTTATTTAAAACAAAATGAAATGTATTCATTTTTTTTTTTTTTAAAAGGAAACCATTTTTTACCATTTTAAATTTTTCAGAGATATTATTTTTTTAATTTCCAGCATGGTTTTTTTTGAAATTTAAAGATTTAAAATTAAA
>Ga0114993_10002570_pt1 | contig 19690 bp, 9 predicted proteins | sample ArcticOcean_MG_C_FD_87042 | JGI IMG/M metagenome (GOLD analysis project Ga0114993, IMG submission 87042) | Marine microbial communities from western Arctic Ocean - ArcticOcean_MG_CB2_150 | ecosystem: Environmental > Aquatic > Marine > Oceanic | place: Arctic Ocean: Canada Basin | collected...
CAACACCGCTACTGACGATGTCAACCAATGAGTCAAGCTGCCCTCCCAAAGCTCGGAGTTCATCCGTCCGACCCTTGGTACGGCGTGCGATCGGGCCGTCAAACCAGTCAAAGAAAGTTGCCCAGAGAAGTGCGATAACCGCCGCCGAGAAGACTTCTTGCACGGCGAAGTAGATCCCGAGCACGCCGCAGAACAGACCGGCCAGCGTGACGGCGTTAGCGGGATCGCAAGCGTGCGCGACTATGCTCCCGCGACAGGAATGGCCCGTAGAGTCGTCGTCCGTCGCAACGCCTTGAGTGTGATCAGCGTCGATTTCTCGGGGGGATTCGTCATCCATCGACGTTTGTTACTTCGGCCGAAGATTCAATGATGGCCGCCAACGCTTCCGCGAGTTTACAGTTCTCAGCACCCGTCCGAGACGCGATCCGCAGGTATCGATCCGCATCCGGCATGGTCTTTCTCGCGCAGTGCTTGATGAGAATGTTGTGCTCCACGAACAAGGCCCGAGTCACTTCGGGCCCACTTGGCGCATCATCTGGAAGACGGCAGAAGACAAAGTTCGCGTCCGGCTTGTAAACGGTCATCCCGGATATGGCATTCAAATGCTGGTACAAATTATCTCGATCCGCGCGAACCAGGACACAGCTTTTGTCAAACTGCCTGCGATACCGCGGTGCCAGACGCAAGAACGATTCCGCAAGTCCATTGATGTTCCAGATCGGCACTTGACTACGTATTGCCTCAGCAAACTCTTTGTTAGCAGTCAACAAGTAGCCCAGCCGCAGCCCTCCGATCCCGAATGCTTTGCTCATGCTCTTGAGTATCACCAGATTCGGGTAGTTATCGATCTCGTTGCTCACGGTTGCGTGTTCAGGATCGCTCGCGAAATCGACGAAGGATTCATCGACAACAAGAGTGCAGTCCTGTCTCCCGAGTTTTTCTGCAAGTCGACAAAGGTCGGCCCTCGGAACGGACATTGAGGTCGGGTTATTGGGAGTAACCACGACGGCGATACTGGCCTCGCAGCGAGCGGCCTCCTCGGCAAACGCATCGACATCCAACTGAAAGGATGGTGGGCCCAGTACAAAACGAACGAGTTTCTCCTCAGGCAGGACTTCCTCGTATTCGTTGAAGGAGGGGACAGGAACAATCATCCGTCCCGTGACCTGGCTGGCGATAATCTTGATGAGCTCTGCAGCACCGTTGCTTACTACGACTTCTTTTTCAGGCTGGTTTATCAGCGCACCGACCATACGGGCGAGGGGACTCTGAGCGACAGGATAGTTCAAGACCAGGTCGCAAATATGATTCTTGAAGTGAGTGAAGACCGCGTCCGGTGGGAAATAGAGGTTGTAGAGAAAGGCGTGGTCCACAAAATCGTAACGCCAGTATCCTCCGTGTTCGCCGGAGATGAATTCATAACGGCGTTCTTGCGTCGAGAACAGGTATTCAGCAGCAAGACGATCATTCTCGTCATCAATCTCATACCAAAGGAGATCGTCGCACTGGACAGCGCGCAGATCGTGTTTCCCGCGATGAGCCATTGCGTGGAGAATTGCCTCGTAGTACTCGTCAACCTCACCCGAAGCGATGTAGGCCTCGAGGTGCGGCACAAAGTACCGACGCAGGAAATCGCCGCGGAAGAGATAGATGTTAACTGTCTTGGAGACCTTGGAATAATCGAAGTCCAGACCTTGCTCCCGAGCGTCCATCAGTGCTTGTACGTTGCCCGACTTGTTGACGCTCACGACGGTGCCGGACATCCAGGTCTGGTGCTGGGACACGGCTGCGAGGCTCCCAGTCTCATGCGAGAGCATTCGTTCGAGGAGGCGCCGCTCGAACAACACGTCGGCTTCTAACAACAGAACATCCTCAACGAGATGCTCGCGCGCAAGCCACAGCGAATAGATGTTGTTTGTGCTCTCGTATTTTTCAGATTCGATGTAGGTGACCTGTAGAGCCTGGAAGGTGTCCCCGATGAGCTCGTAGATCTTCTCCTTGTGGTGTCCGACGACGATAACAACTTCAGTTACGCCAACATCACTGAGATGGGTCAGTGCGCTGACAAGAATCGGCACGTCACATACAGGCGCCAGACACTTGGGGAACTGCTGCGTAAAGGGCTGCAAACGATCGCCAATCCCGGCCGCAAGGATGATCGCCTTGCGAACAAGTGTACGGCGAACTTCAACCGTATCGTCGCGAACGGGAGAACGGCTGGTAGACATGGGGATTTGCGTCATCCGGCGTTTCACCTTTGCAGATTTCGAGGTTCGGTTACTGGATTAATGTGTAGTATTCGGTAACTCGCAGTAAGATGGGGCTCTCGTTTCTTTCCTGGTGACAACCGCGACCCGGAGGAGAATGTCGCTCCTTTGGCCGGAGTCCGCTCGGAAACCGAATGTGTTGCCAATGCGGGGAATCGGTCACTCAGTACGGTTGCCACCACGCAGAGTCGAGAATCTGGCGTCCGTGGTCCGTGTCGTCACGGCTAATCACTCACCTGATGATACCGCCAGGACGGCTCCGGAACGAGGGTCCCCTCCCGGCGGCTCCTTTCTTGCGGTTCCCGGTACTCGTCAATCGGCGGTCTGTGGCAGACAGTCGGCGTCAGTTTGCGGGATGTTTCTTGCGCCGCAGCGTAAGCGGCGGTGTCGCCTCAAACGGGAGGATCTCCATGGCCACCTTTGCGCCTGGCGACGATGTCGACGCGTATTGCGGCGAATTCAGGGATCGGAAAAGTCGTGACCTTTCGTTCGGTTACCGGCGAAGAAAATATGAGGGGCGTGAAGCGGGACTGGTTCGCTTCTGAGGCGTAAGTGGCCGGGCGGCAACGATAGGGATCGTCTCAAAAACCCGTGGCGAGTACCTCGCGTCGAAAAAGGACCGTTTCTTCGGACTGGCTGCGGACCGGTACAGGAATTCAAGGCACCCCACGGGTCGGGTCGATCGATTCTGTGCTGTGAGAGCAGTCGATTTCACGCACCGGTCAGTTTTGAAACAGATCATGCTCCGGCCATTCCTGCACCGCATCCGCTGCTTTATGGAGGAGCCCGTCGATCTCGCGTCCGGCGTGGCCCATACCCACACTGCTTCGCGTGTTGAACAGCACAGCCCAGTTGCGACCATCGTGTCGACGCACCAATAGCGCCGCCGTGCCCGGCAATGACCCGGTGTGCCAGGCGTTGATCCGGCCGTCGTCGAGTGTCCGCACCATCCAGCCCAGTCCGTAATGGGTCGGCTTTGCCGAGCCGTCCGAGTTGTGTCCTGGTGGCCCTTCCGGACGCGACCACATGGCCCGCACCGAGTCGGCACTCAGAATCGGGCACTGGTCCGGATCATCGAACGCGGCCGCGAAACGAGCGAGATCGATCACGCTGGCAAGCCATGCCCCGTGAGAGTCCATGGCCTCAAGGTGCCACGCGCCATACGCCTGCGAAACCGTCTTACCGACGTCCTTCGCGAAGACCGACTTGCCCTGCGTGGCCGTGTAGTAGCGGACTTCGTGTTCCGATCGATCGGACAGGCGCGTGCGGCCGATCCGCATCGACGTGATTCCCAGCGGTGCCAGCACGTGCTTCCGAACGTACGCCTCATACGTCTGTCCGGTGATGTCCTCAATCACGCGTCCCAGCAGGCAGTAGCCGTAATTGGAATAGGCGTAACGCTCACCGGGTGCAGAGTCGAGAGGCTCTCCCAGCATATAGCGGATGATTTGATCTGGTCCGACAGGTGGCGGGACGCCCAACGCGCTGGCAAATCGAACGCTCTGGAACATTGCGTCATAGGACTCGCCGCGATCCCAGCCGCCGGTGTGATGCAGCAGATGCCGGATCGTGATCTGCTGCTGCCGCTTGTCAGGCTTTGTGCCCTCCTTCACGTGTGGTTCGTAGTTGTCGAGTATCTGGAAGACCGGATCATCCAGTGTCAGCTTCTTCTGATCCACAAGTTGCAGGATGGCGACCGCGGTAATCTGTTTGCTGATACTGGCAATGCGGTACAGATGCGTTGCTGTCGCGGCTTCCCGGGCAGCCACGGCGGCGTAACCGAAGCCGCGCGCATAAGTCAGTCGTCCCTGATCGGTAACGGCAAGCGACGCACCAGCGATGGCGTGCTCGTCCAGGAATGACTGCATCAGGTCATCAAAACTCTTCAGTCGCGGATCGGACGCGCCGGTGGAGACAGCAGCTGGTCGACGTTTCGGATTCCAGCCGGGGCCTCGCAGAACGCGACCCGGCCGAGCGGACGTGAGTTTGCCGGCAGCAAAGACAATCTGCCCGTTGACCAGGACGGTCCGGATGCCAACGGCTGGTGCCTGCGGTTTCTCGAACGTGGCCTTGTCCTGAATCTCGTCGAAGTTGAACAGAATCAGATCGGCGGCAAGTCCGATTGAGATACGTCCCCGGTCGTACGCCATGACTTCATTCGCGGCGAGAGCACTGGCCTGGGACACGGCCCGCTCCAGCGAGATCGCTCCCAGATCACGCACGTATCGCGACAGCATGCGCGGAAACGAACCGAACGCACGCGGATGCGACGCGATGCGGCTGCCGCCGGCGGGACCAACGTCGGTGCAGAACGACACGAAGTCCTGCTGCATCAATCGAATCTTGTTGGCATCACTCATGCTCTGGGGCAGAGCGAACGCTCCAAATCGAGCAATCTCGAAGAATACATCCCACGGGTCTTTGTCGGTCAGCCGTGCGATTTCTCCCAGACTCTTTCCGGCGTACTGCGAGTACTCCGCTGCTGTAATCTGGCCGAGGACAACCTTGTCCCAGTTATTGCCCGTGTGCCGGAACCAGTTTTCCCAACCGCCTTCGGATTCCATCTCGTGACGAATGGTGGCTCGCAAATCCGGGTCATTGAGCTGGCGAAGCAGCCGCTCACGTCCCTCAGCAAAATGTCGCGGATGAATGAAGGCCGCAATGCCCAGCCCGTTGTTGATATACGGATAAATGTCCGCCGCGACCTGCTGTCCGGCCGCTCGCGCCGCTCGAATCTTTGCGATCGCCTGATCGATCTTCGCCCAGTTCTGTTGTCCCGCCGCTTTCAGATGAAAGATGTGAACCGGCGTCTTCGCTCGCTTGCCAATCGTCAGCGCTTCATCGATGGCAAACAGTAATTGGTCGCCCTCGTTCCGCATGTGAGTGTAGTAGCGCCCGCCATACTCACCCGCGACGGCGGCCAGGGCGGAAATCTCGTCGGTCGATGCGTACACGGCCGGCGGATAGATCAGCGCGGTCGACAGACCAATCGCACCGTCTTCCATCGCTTGCCGCACGAGCCCACGCATCCGGTCCAGTTCGGTGGGCGACGGATGACGGTCCACATCGCCCAGTACCAGACGCCGGACCTGTGTGTGTCCGACCGTCTGCACGACGTTCACGGGCAGGCCGTTCTGTTCGAGCAACAGAAAATACTCGCCCAGCGTTTGCCAGCCGGTCCGTTCCACATCGCCAGATGCCACGGGCGCCGCCGACACTCCCTCTCCACAGTTGATTGTCGTGATACCCTGACTGAGCAGATTGAACGCCGCATTTTCATCGCGCATCAACGGTGTCGCCGTCTGCCCCATCATGTCAATGAAGCCCGGAGCGACGATCAATCCGCTGGCGTCCAGCGTGTGCTCGGCAGTCGCATCCCGAAGCCGGCCGATCGCCGCGACCTTGGCATCACGAATTCCGACATCCGCGCGATACCACGGTGCACCGGTGCCGTCGACAATGCGGCCATTCGTAATGAGCACATCGAAGTCAGCAGCGAGTGACGTGTTCGTGCCCGCAACAAGGGAGTAGATTACGACCAGTGTGATCCGAATGAGCATCGACATCTCCTGAACGGCTTGTGAGGGCGTCATGCAATCAACTCCCTGCAACAGCGCGAAAACAGTTGTGACAGAAAGATTGATGACAGAAAAATACTGGAACGCGTCAGTTTCATTTTTCTGTCATCAATGTTTCTGTCATTAGCGGATGCGGCGCCCGGCCAGGGACCCCTGCCTGAGGAAATCGCCTCAATGCGCACACCTTCGCGTCCACTGCGGCCTTTTGTTTAAACTGACAGAAGGCCGCGAAGGTCGCCAAGGGGTATAGTTCTGCCTACTGCTCGCCAGACGATCGTAGTGAAACCGGTTCCTTCGGAGACGTTCCCGTGAAGAACACGCACATTAGCCGCCGCACGGCCCTGAAGGGACTGGGCTCGATTACGGTCGGCCTGCCGCTGCTCGAAGAGATGCTGGTTTCGACCGCGAGCGCTCAGCAATCGGCCGTGCCGGTCCGTGCATTCAACGTGTTCTTCGGTCTGGGTATCCCGGCCCCGCTGCAGACCGAAGGATTTGACGGAGTACTCGAACCGCTCAAGCCACTCAGCGACAAACTGCTCATCATGCGGAATGTCGATCAGGTGCGCTGCGACGAGAAGGGAATCAACGCGCATTTCGATGGCGCTTCCGGAGCATTTACTGCCGAGGCACCCAACGGCGAAGCACGGTCTGGTGGACCATCAATCGATCAGGTCGTTCGCAAGGCCCACTATCCGAACGGATTACCAGCCGGCATGGTGCCGACACTCGTCGGCGGGACATTCTTCCGACGCAGCCGGATCAGCCGTTACGTCCACAGCTACAACCAGGATGGCACTGTCGCTGCCACGATGCAGGAAAGACCGCGAGACGTGTTCGATCGCGTCTTCGGTACGATCACTTTGGCCACCGGCGACGACGCGCGACGCCGACGACTCAAACGCAGCGTGCTCGATTCGGTCGTCGATCAGTACCGCTTCTACACGGGCGAGAATTCACCATTGGGAGCCGCGTCTCGGGCACGCGTCAGCGAGCACCTGGAACGCATCCGCGAATTCGAGCAACGCGCTTACGAGATGAAAGACCGACCGGCCGGCTCGCCGAAACTCCCGCCAAGATCACAGCTTGCTCACGGCGGCAAGGCCGACCCGGGCGGACAGGGCATCGACATCACGCTGGATGAACTGACATCCGAGTGGCGACTGATGGCCGATCTCTACGCTCTGGCAATTCAGACCGATCGCGTTCGTTTCGGATCAATCACGTTCCTGGCAGCCGGAGAACGGATTCGACTGACCGGTGACTATGAATACGACGGTCGGAAAGTCTGGCAGTTCGATGACGCAGCCCAGCAGAACGCATCGGGTGACAAGGGCTGCAGTCACGAGTGGTGGCACAAGTTCCACGAGAAAAAGCGGAACGAACAGTTGCGCGCTCACGCCCACTTGAAAATGCGCGAGGTCGCGTACTTCCTGAGCCGGCTGGACGGCACCGAATCCAAAGAAGCCAACGGTCGCACGATCCTTGAGAACTCGATGATCACCGTGTCGACAGAATCGGGTGACGGCCGGCACTCGAATGTGAAACGCGAGTTGTCTGGCGTCTTCCATGCGACCACCAGTGCAAACGGTCGATTCAAAACCGGTCAGATCATGGACGTCGGTAAAGAAGGCCTCGACGTCTACAACACGATGCTCGACGCGATGGGAGTCGCCCGGCGACTTGGTCCAGCGAAACGTGAAGGGACAGTCGTCGACAGTATTCGGGCCTGACGCGTCATTTGCTGCCTCCATCCCCGAACTTCAGCAGTGACTGCCCCTCAGCCGGCATAGTCTCCAATACTGCCGCGAGCTTCTTTCGCGCCCCGCCAGCTTCAAGACTCTCGCCATCCGCGCTGATGGGATGTTTTTCCAGAACATCCTTCGCCACGTGATAGAGCCGACCATTACGGTACAGCTTCCATTCCTGATCTCGCACAAATTGCTGCGGCTTGGTGCGTTCCGGACGCGGACAGTAATAACAGTGCATCCATTCCCGTGGAGTGCCCTGCTCGCCGCGAAGCTGCGATGAGAAACTATGCCCATCCAGGTTCGCGGGAACGGTCAAGCCTGCCGCCTCCAGCACGGTGGGTAGAAAGTCTGAGAAATCAATCAGATCATCGCAGACACGACCAGCAGGCACTGTACCGGGCCACATCGCAACAAACGGAACGCGCGTTCCGGCGTCAGTCATCAGTCCCTTTCCGCCGCGAATCGACGTTCCGTTCAGAGTGGACGTCAATGACTGATGGGTCCCGTTGTCACCGACGAACAGAATCAGTGTCCGGTCTGCAATGCCCAGGTCCTCGCTGGTCTTCACAATTCGACCCACCAGCTTGTCCATGTACTCAACCATGTCCTCGAAATTACGCTGCTTGTCTTTACTGCGGAGAGACGGGCTGTCTGGTGTGGGTACGAATGGACTGTGGACGAGAATCATCGGGTAATAGACGAAGAACGGCTTGTCCCGGTTTTGAGTCATGAATTTCGTGATGTAGCTGGTGGCAACCTCCGGACCGTACTCGCTCTTCTTGAATTGCTGGTTCGTCCCATCGATCCACTTTAAAGGACCGTGAAAGCGTTCGCCCAGACGATCAACCTGCCACAGACAGACGTTTTCGAATCCGGCGTCCCGCGGCCAGGTGCCCTTACCACGAAACCGCTTCGAATAATGCTCAGCTCCGAGTAACTGCCATTTTCCAGCCACAGCCGTCCGATAGCCGGCCTCCTGGAAATACTCCCCGACCGTCTTCTGATCGCGCCGCAGTACCGAGAACGCGGCATAGTTTCGAACATTCGACAGCCCGGTCATCAGTTTGACCCGACTCGGCGTGCACAGCGGCTGCGAATAGCAGTGGCTAAATCGCATTCCAAGCTTTGCCATGCGATCAATGTGCGGAGTTCGATACTGCGAACTTCCGTAAGAACCAAAGCATTCGTAACCGACATCGTCGGCCATGATCAGAATCACATTCGCACGAGGCTCAGCCGCCTGACCAACTGATGCGTCGTTCACGATTACCGCCAACAGCATCGCGGCGAGAACCGTGGTGAACAATTCCTGAGGACGACGCATCATTCTCGTCATCAATCGAATCCTCGTCAGCGGTCACCGCAGCGGCTACGAACAGCCAGAGCGAACAGCTTCAACGCTTTCTGATTTCGAAGACGTATTTCATCAGGTCGTTGAACTCTGCGCGAGTCTTCAGTTGTCTCGTTAAGTTCGCGGGCATCAGAGAAGTTCGAGACTCGAAAACTCCTTCGACATCATTCTTCTGGAATGTGATCGGGGTCGGCTGGGCCAAATTTCGCAAAACGATTTCGATGTCGTTCTCTGAAATACGAATGCCCGTGTGTTGTTTGCCGTCCTCGGTCAGCACAATCACCTGCGCAAATGCTTTGTCAATCAACTTCGACGGACGCAGGACGGAATCGACCAGTTGCTCGTTCTTCAGCGCGGTCTTGATTTTTTCCAGGTCGGGACCGAGGCGAATCGCGCCGGCCGGAGGCGCGTGGCAGGCGAAACAGGCCGCCGCCGATTTATGAAAGAGCGTCTTACCTCGCTCTGCATCTCCTTTCGCAATTGCGACTGCTGCAAGTTCCGCAGGCGAAGCGCTGAGCAGTTCGTCTTCCAGTTCCTTGTTGGAGAAACCCTCTGGATTAATCCCAATGTCCTTCAGGACGAGCGCTGCTTCCAGCGGATGCTCTGCAAGCAGGTCATCCGGATTCCAGAACGTCGTGCGGGCAATCGACTCCGCGCGAATTCGCTTTACAGTCTCGGCCGAGATGGTCGATGCGCTGTTGCCCCACGTGTTGCGGACAAACGTCAGGACAGCAGCGAGTTCTTCGTCCTTCAACAATGACCGGAACGCGGTCATCGGTGGCACACCGCGGGAGGGATCGTATGTCTTGCCGTGGACAGTAATCTTGCCCCACATGCCGTGAAGAGCCATCTTGACCAGGCGATCTTCGCTGCCGTTTACCCATGGGCTGCGAACAAGAGACGGGTAGACAATTCCATTTCCTTTGCCGTGCGCCAGATGACACGTCGCACAATGCGAGTGACGCTGGTAGACCTGAGCACCCAGTTCGTAAACTTTCTGGTCTGCGGAATTGAGTCGTTTTGGGGGATCGAATTTGACGAATTCGATTTCAGCGGGAGCAACAAATCCGCTGGCACCGGCGTCGACGTTGTACCAGAAGTGCTTGACCGTGTTGGCTGCCAGGGCAGCGTGTGGCACCGTCGAGGCCAGCAGCGTATTGAGCAAACCTTCGTTTTTCACATTGTGCTGCTGATGCATCCACAGTGCTTCGAGAAGATGATGAGCTTCTCTTTCATGGTTCGGATTAAAGCCCTGCATCCACTTCTGAGTGGCTGCGATGACGGCTTTCGAATCACGACCGCTTAGTTCAACACGGGTGCGGTGACGAATTCCATCTACCGGGTGCTTGAGGTTTTCAAGCAATGCTTCAATCGGTTCATCGGCGATTTTGACCGGTTTCTGCAGCGGTCGACCTTTGACCGTCAGGCGAATGATGCGGCCATGGTAGTGATCTCGATTCGGGTCACGAATATTGTGCTGCATGTGGCCGATGATGACGTTGCACCAGTCCGACACATAAAGTGCTCCGTCCGCACCGATGACAGCATCAGTCGGGCGAAAGTTGCGGTCAGAGCTGTTGATCAGTTCTTTGCCCGGTGTGCCCCAGACATGTCCGAGTTCCCGTTTCTTACTATCTCCGCCTCCGATTTTGACGCTGACGGCAGCTACGACATCCTTCCCGTTGAAAAACTCGATCTTACCGTTGTTGAAGCGGTTCTCGAATCCCTTGCGATTCCATACTTTGAAATCGGAGATCAGCACGGGCGCTGGGAAGTCTCCTTTCATCCACGGGTTGTTCTGATTTGCGGTGTGGGCGAAATTCCCCTTGTTACCATCAACAAGCAGTTGCGCCGGATACCCGCCGAGTTGGCTCGACAGCTCAAGCGTGGCCGTTTTGGCGATGTTTTTGCCGCCGCTGATGACTTCGACCTCGGAGATATTCATCTGCTGGCGACCGTTTACACTGAGTTTGAATCCGGTAATCCTGGCATCTTTCAACGCCGGGTGATTGACTGTGATCAGCCCGCCGCCTTGCGTAATCTTGATGTGCTTCTGATCGGTCTCGGCGGGAGCCTCCTCCTCCTCCTCGATCTCACCCCCTCGGTCGAGGTCATACTGCTTCACGCCCAGAAAGCCGATGGTATTGCAGATCAGGAAGTCATTCTGCATTTCCTCAGGAAAATGTTCTGAGGACATGATGGCGTTGGCTGCGACCGGACGAAATTCCTTGGTCAACAGCGTGTGCATCTTGAAGCCCTTACCTTCAGGCCTCACCTGATACGATCGCCCGCCAGTGCCGTCATTGGCGTAGCAGTAGCCCCAGTAATCAAAACTGGTTCCATGCGGATTCGGTGAGTTACCAGCGTGCGGAGCGATCGTGTAGGAACGAGGATCAAATCGGTACAGCCCCGAAGCACCAATATTCAGGTTCTGCTTCCATGGTGTTTCGTGGTTGTGGACCAGAAAAATACCGCTCTGCCAGTAAATTCCGCCGTCAGGTCCGTAGACCAGATTGTTAGCGGCATGGTGCGTGTCGGAAGTTCCCAGTCCCTGCAGAAGGGGATAACGGACGTCGGCTTTGTCGTCGCCGTCGGTGTCTTTCAGGAACAACAGGTCCGGGCCGGAGGTGACAACAACACCACCGCCCCAGAATTCAAAGCCGAGCGGATTGTGAACGTGAGCGAAAATCTTGCGATGGTCGGCGACCCCGTCGCCATCGATGTCCTCAAAAATCATGAGGCTGTCGTTCATCTTCTTTAGTGGTTCCCATTTGGGATAAGTGTTCCAGCTCGCGACCCAAAGTCGACCTTTGGCGTCGACCTGCATCTGCACGGGGTTGGCGAGGTCCGGGAACCGAGTTTCCGAGGCGAAGACGTTCAGCTCGTAGCCTTCCGGCACTGTGATTTTCGTGAGACTCTCTTCAGGGGTCAGATATTTGACGCTGCCTTCTTTCTCAGCGTTCGAGCTCTTGCTGCCTCCACCCACGTTTGAAATCACTTTCACCGGCGGCGGAACATTGCTGTCGTCAATTTCGATCTTCCGACCTTCAGCGGCAGCCCAGATTCCTTTGTCACGATTGGCTGTCGTCACGTCGAGCATCACCAGTTCGTGTTTCAGAACATCAGCATTACTCTGACCGCCGACAAAGCTGAGCCCTGATCGACCACCCCAGACGTCATTGCCATCAGTGGCGCGGTAGCGGTTGTGCCAGTGCCAGTTCTTGTCTTCCACCGATTTGTAAACTGAATTGAGGTCGTTCGCGGCAGGTGCCTTCTTCCCAAGCAACCGCCGTGAAATAATCCCGGCCAGTCGCTGATAGCCCTTTGCATTCAAGTGAATTCCGTTGTGCGTGAACTGTTCGTCGCTGGACGCGAACACCTGAAACGTTGGCGAATAGAGGTCGATGAATTTCGAGCCAGTTTCCTCAGCAGCTCGGCGAGTGGCCTGAGTGATTGCAGCCAGATTTGCATTCAGTTCCGTTCCATCCGGAAGGTGGGGACTGCCTGTGTTTTCGTAAGCGATCGGACTGAAGAGCACGAACCGTGCATCGACTCCCTTTTCCTTCCGGAGTCCACGATACCGCTCCACGAGCTTTGCAAGTTCACCCGCGTAGGCGTCCGCACCGGCCGGTCCCGCAAACGATTCGTTGTAGCCGTAAAACGTGAAGACCACGTCCGGCGCGACGTGCTGCAGGTATTCAGCATCGTTCGTGAAGCCCTTGTTGCGGGGGCGTTTGTTGACCATGTCCCCCGAAAAGCTCATGTTCCGGAAGCTGACATTCATGCCCTTCAGTTGGCTCTGCAGAACTGCCTCAACCCACGGGTCATGCTGCATCCGGTCAGCAAGTCCATTGCCATAAATGGCGACAACGTCGTCTTTCTCGAAGCCAAAAGGCTCGCCAGCGAATGCTGACTGGACGGCCAAAACCGCGGAAACACCGCAAATAAGCAACAGTCGGACGGGATGTTTCTTCAACATAATTTGAGAGATCTTCGTCATATTTCCTGGGGCATGTGGACGTCATCGGGAGTGGAGAACGAGTTGCTTCCCGACGTTGTGTTCCTGAGCAGCGTACTTTGCCAGGCGGTTCGGTTACAGCGTAGGGGACGGCCTTAATCAATGGATTGCTCCGCATCGGCCAATGGCTGTTCGGTCTTCGCGCGATAGATGAACGAATCGGTTCCACGCACTGGCAATCGATCATCACCGCACGTACTTCCTGCGGATCACACGTCCAACGCCAATCTCCGACTGCCAGGTCATCACCGAGCTGTTCACTTAGACGCTTGGATCTTGCGATCGACCAGCATGCTGTCGTCGGCGTTTCGCAGTGAATATCGAATGTCGAACAAGGAATTTCGAATGATGAGGTACTTCACTTCGAACTTCGACATTCCTTGTTCGACATTCGAGCCAACAGGCTGAAAGTCCACAACAGCCGGGTTGGATCGAACTCCGTCTTTCGATCGGAGAGGCTCGACAGGTGACGCCGAATGCTACAATCGATCGTGTTCCAAACCACTCCTGGACTTTCGTCAATTCTGAAAAGGCACCCTCGAATGAGCAGTTATGTATTCCGAGAATCCTGGTGTCTGTTGGTCCCTTCATGCGTTTGGCGAAACCCACTGATCATCGTGTGTGCCTTGGTGTTGATGTTCATCCTGCCTGCGTCGGCAGGCGACTGGCCAGCTTATCGTCGTGACGCTCGGCGTACTGCGGTATCAACGGACCAGGTGGAATTTCCTTTGGCTGTGGCGTGGCATCGGAGATCGAAGCTTCCGCCTCGGCCCGCGTTTCCTGATCCGGTTAAGCATCCCACGAAGATCGACTTTGCGTATGTCCGCGATGGAGCCGAGCCTGTCCTTGTGGACTTCGATCATGCGTATCACCCGGTCGCGGCGAGGGGTCGCGTCTACTTCGGGTCATCAGCAGACGATTCAGTGCGCTGCCTTTCGTTGGCAAGCGGCGAGCAGCAATGGGCTTTCGTCACCGGCGGGCCTGTGCGGTTTGCTCCGCAGGTGGTTTCGGATCACGTTTATGTTGGCTCGGACGATGGATTTGTTTACTGCTTAACGGCGGCTGATGGCAACGTCGTTTGGAAGTTTCGGGCGGCTCCTTCCGAACGGCAGCTTGTAGGGAATGGTCGCATGATATCCCGCTGGCCGCTGAGGTCCGGCGTGCTGGTTTTGGACGGCACGGTGTACGTGACGGCAGGTATGTGGCCCGCGGAAGGCGTCTTCATCTATGCGCTCGACGCAGCGACGGGCGAGGTCCAATGGGTCAACGATACGAGTGGGACGCTCAATCAGAGTTCGAATGCGTATGCGATTTCCGGCGTGGCTCCTACTGGATATCTGCTGGCCGGAAAGGAAGCCCTCGTTGTTCCGACCGGCCGCTCCGTTCCGGCAACTTACTCACGCGAAGACGGACGACTGCTGGCCTCGACCGCGCCGAGCTATCAAAACCGCAGAGGCGGTCCGGCCGTGTGCATCGACCGTCATGACAGTGTGATCTTCGGATATACAAGAGAACGCTTGTCAGCGAAGGACTACAGCGTCCATTACGTGTATCGGCTGCCAAACTTGACGCAGTATGGAACGATCCGTGCGGATCGGGTTGTCACTGACGATCGGAGCTTCGTGACGACAAACGATCTCATTCGTTGCTATGACGCGAATCCAATGTACAGGAAGGTGAAGGTGGATTGGCAGCAGCCTTGTCCGTCGCGCAACGTGCGATGCCTTTCGCTGTCGTCTAATGCGCTGCTGATGGGGATTGATGATCGAGTTGTCGCGCGTGACCGCAAAACTGGCGATGTTCTTTGGGAGCAAGATGGGCTGGACGGTTATGTGCAGTCGATTGCGGTGGCGGACGAGCGATTGCTCGTGGCCACGGATCGCGGGAGCGTTTACTGTTTTGCGAAGGGAGGTAGGACGGGCACTCCTGCCCGTCCAGGAATCGCGGCGCATGACTCAGGACGGGCAGGAGTGCCCGTCCTACAGGTGGCTCATCCCGAATTGCAAAAAGCACTGAAAGACTCACAAGTGAGCCGTGGATTGGCCATCGTTATTGGCAAGCGTGACACGAAACTCGCTTCTGAAATTGCGGCGGCAACTCAGTTGCAGGTTGTCTTGCTGCTCGATGATACCGAAGCGGTGATCCAGGCGCGACGCAAGTTGCTCGACACGCACTCAGCCGACGCGGGGCAAGTTTCTGTATAACATCACGTCGCTGGCGAGCCGCTGCCTTTCGCCGACTTTGCATTTAACCTGATCGTCGCGACCGGCGACGCAGCTGTCGCGCGGATGACGGAACTCAACCGTGTGCTTCGGCCCGTCGGTGGGATGCTGTACATCGAAAATGCCACCGCCGAAGTCGAGAAGACCTACGACACATTAACCCGAAGCGCAAGCGAGCGCGCGACGGATTCCTCGCTCGCGCGTCAGGTTACCAGGGACGATAAAACACTCATTTACCGTCGGGGCAAACTTCCCGGCGCGTTGGACTGGGACTCGGAAACGACGAGGGACCAGCGAGTGAAGTGGCCGCTCGAACTGTTGTGGTTTGGCGAGCCAGGTTCAAAACGCACCGGCGGCGGCAGTCGGCCACCCATTGCAGCAGGTGGTCGGAACTTTGTGATTGGCAAGAATCACCTCATCGCCCTCGACGCATACAACGGGACCGAACTGTGGTCACGAACGATGCCCTACTTCTATCGCAACATTGGTCGGCTGGTGAACGCGCCCGGCCCCATTCGGGCTTGGCTGACCGACAGCGTCAACGCGGATGACGATCACGTCTGGCTGAACTTCGGACATGTCGTCTACACGCTCGACGCCTCGACTGGCAAGCAACTGGCCGTGCACGGCGAACTACCTGCGGCACCAACATTGCCACTCACCGAGGCAGGGCTTCCGTTCGTTCTGGATCAGTACCAAAAGCCCAGTCCGCGCGGTTGGACGAGTACGATAACGAAAGCCCCGACTCCGGCCGGCAACATTGACGTCCATATTGGTGCCAAGGGTCATCTCTCGATCACGCTTGAATTACAGGCCGACGTGGTCATTGATGACCGACTCTACTGGGAATTATTTCTCGACGTTCGACCACCAGCTCAACGAGCGAATCTCTATGAGCCGGGGATCTTCCAACTGCTTGTGCGGCCAGCGACAGGGCAAGTCGAACGCGGCACGGGCGCGGTTCATCCCAAGGTCTCGGTTTCGGTCAAGGACAAGGGGCGGCAACTTGTCGTGTCGATGCCGATTGCGGATTTGGAAAAGTTTCGTGGTGGAAAGCTCGATGACTTTTGTTTTGCTTCAGCTTTGAATCACCCGGCTCGCGCCGATCAGAAGGCCATGGCGGGCAGTCGCGGATTTCTCCGCTGGGAATCGCACGCCGATCATTTCGCGACCGCGTTTAACAACGGTTGGCCAAGGATTGTCGTGGATGCCTCTGTAGGACGGGCACTCTTGCCCGTCCCGAACAAACAGACGGGCAAGAGTGCCCGTCCTACAGCCATTGCGCTACCTGCAATCTCGGAACTGCCCGCGCTGGCATTGCAAAAGGGACGTATCGGCGGGGTTGGTCAAAGGGCGGGTAGTATCGTCAAGCTGGCCGGGAAGCGCGAAACGCCGCTGAGCCTCGAAGTGTCTGACTTCGAATTCAACCGCGGCAAAGGCTGCGGGACCCTGGTGTCGTCCGGGGCGCTGCAGGTGCTGCGATCCGGCACACTGGCTTTTTATGACATGGACGACGATAGCGGCATGCGTTACTTCGGCGGTGTGCGACCTGCTTGCACAATCAGCGCGATTCCTGCTCAAGGCCTGGTATTCGCGGCCGAAGGCAGTTCGGGCTGCAGTTGTAATTACAACTTCAAAACAACGCTTGCACTGGCCCCCGCCAGACATCGACGGCATGAGGACTGGGCCGTGTTTACTGCTCCGCTCAGTCCTGGTGCACAGTTACAAACAGGCCGTTTCAATCTCGGGGCGCCGGGTGATCGCCGCGACGATCAGGGCGACCTGTGGCTGCAGTATCCGCGTGCTCCAACGTATTCCAGCCGCGTTCTGGCCCATGTCGCCCGCACGATACCCGTTCCCGTGGAATTGATCGGATCGGGTCTCACCGCCTACAGAGTGAACGCCGATCGCGTTGCGATTGCCAATACCGAACGCCCGTGGCTATACGCGTCGGGGTATGAAGGGATTGAGGGTGTGCGGCTCAAGCTTTTCATGAGTGACAAGGAAGGCATCGTGGTATTCCCCGGTGACGCTCCGAAGCTGGATGCGGTTCTTGAGCCCGGTGCATGGGAAAGACGCTACGCGGTTCCGGCGGGTACCGGTAGTTCACTGTTTCTCTCACATAACAGTGATGCCTTGTATGTCGGCTACGAGATCATTCCGCCAGTGGATCGCCGCGGCAAGCAACAGCCGTGGACCACGCACAAGGGCCGCACACTGCCCTGGTCAACGACATTCAATGTCAGGGAAAAGGCCGATGACGTCGCTGTGTGGGAAGAAGATTCGCTGGAGTTACTCGTCAGCGACACATCGCTCAAGACGATCATGCATCTGGGTGTGGGCGTGACCGGTGGTCGTTACGACGGCATCTGGTCAGCGGCAGAGAAGACAGAAGACGCGGCCGCGGCTCCGGCATGGTCAGGCTCATTTGCCGTAACAGCCCAAAAGGCCGTCGCCGAGTTTGCAATCCCGTGGCAAACGTTGAAAGACGCCGGCCTGGACATGGACAATCTCGTCATCCGTCCCCGCACAAAACGACCGCTCACGCGGCAACCGCACATCAGCCACCGCTTCCGGCCTGTACTGGTTCAAGCGACTCAGCCCAAAGTCAAACATTATCGCGTCTTACTGCACTTCGCCGAGTTACAAGGCGCGGCAGTCGGCGAGCGAACCTTCGATATTCAGATTCAGGGCAAGACGATGATCGAGGATTTCGACCCCGTCGCCGCAGCGGGTGGAGCTGAGCGAGCCATGGTCCGGACCTTCGAAGGCATCCCCGCAGATCGCGCGTTGGAGATTCGTTTTGTTAGAAACACCGATAACGCCAGAGCAACACGACTTCCGTTTCTGTCTGCGGTAGAAGTGCTCCTGGACAAGTAAGGAACGCCCTTGAACAACTGTCCGGATTGAAGTGGCGTACGCTTCCAGCTTGCGACGGTTTCGCAGTACGACATGCAGGTGGTTGCTCATCACGGCGAATGCCAGAACATCGATCCCGAACTGTCCGGCCAGATACTCCAGACGCTTCTGGATCCAGAGTTTCCGATGATCAAAACACTGTCCGGTGACCGTGTCAGTGCCGCACAGAAACGCGCGCCGGACACACCGGTTGATGCAGTGGTAAACCCCGACTTCGTCTTCATCAACAACATGCTTCCGCGGCATGCGAGCCATGGCTGTCCCTCCATCGGTGCGTGAAGCAAAAACGGGGCTGGTGGCTGATTGACGCAACGACCAGCCGGATCGGACAGTCCAACGCCAACTAATCAATGGGTGGCACCTTTTGGTGATAACCACGTTTAACTAAACGCCACGTGGCGTCCAGTGAACTTTCGGGACATCCATCAATTGCTTTCAGCCTCTGTGTTCGAAACTGAAGACCCACCCATTCGCTTAGGCTCACTTGTGTGCATACGCTATGACCGGTATGCTGGTCACAACATGCATGGATGTCTACATATTTCTGCCGATGGGTAGACGTTTAGCGATGGCATTTTGAAATGCGGAGAAAGATCGGGCATCCCGTGTGCGCAGATGGATTGCCAAAGGATTTTTATGACTTCGAACCGGACTGAATTGCTCGTTAGAACTGTTTAATTGAACTGTATGATTGCAGGGGCTTGATTTGAATATCGACAGCGTTGAGATCCAAAACTTCAGAAAGCTGAAATCAACTCATATCGATTTCAACGCTCAAACGACACTTTTCGTCGGTGCAAACAACAGCGGCAAAACCTCAGCGATGGTCGCGCTCAGAGTTTTCCTGATCGAGCCGAAGAAGATCACTTTGAGAGACATCACCGTTAGCAACTGGCAAGCAATCGACCAGATCGGGGTAGCTTGGATCGCTAATACGGACCCTCAAGTCGAATGGGATGAGCTTCTTCCTTCGCTTGATGTCTGGCTTGACGTACCGTTGGTGCAAATCCACAAGGTCGTGCATATTTTGCCGACGATCAATTGGGCTGGCGGTGCCCTTGGCGTCCGGCTTCGATATGAAGTTGCGGACGTTGAGCAGCTCAAGACCGCCTTCCTCGATGCTCGCGCAAGGGCGCAAGCAGTTGAAGACCTCGCGACTGAGGGTAAGCCCAAGCCCGTCGTGAGACCAACCGTTTTGACAGAATTACTCGAAGAACAATTCTCGCGGCATGTGATTATGCGCGCCTACGCACTTGACCCAGCGGAGCGGGTTGCGCCTGACAGCAAAGGAATCGCGCAGCCTCAAAACTAGCCGCAAGGTGCAATACCTTTTGAGGGCCAACCGTTCAAATCACTAGTAACAGTCGATGGAATCTCCGCTCAACGTGACTTCGCCGATGCCGAACCTGCAAGCGGAGACGAGACCCCTCGCCCAGGACGATTCAAACGCCGACTTTCAGACCAAGTCCGCAGTTACTATGACAGACACGAATGGCACTGCCGGTTTGGTAGCAAGGGGTTACGTCATGCGGCGGCCTTGAGCTGGTGTCTTGGTTTCTTCATTAGAGCCAGAACTTTCGGTCTGCG
>Ga0114993_10002578_pt1 | contig 19649 bp, 22 predicted proteins | sample ArcticOcean_MG_C_FD_87042 | JGI IMG/M metagenome (GOLD analysis project Ga0114993, IMG submission 87042) | Marine microbial communities from western Arctic Ocean - ArcticOcean_MG_CB2_150 | ecosystem: Environmental > Aquatic > Marine > Oceanic | place: Arctic Ocean: Canada Basin | collected...
ATCGACAGGGCGACGACAGGTCTAGGTAGCCCTGGTGGGAGCCACGATGCGTATCCGGACACGCGAGAAACCTGACCAAAGAATTTTGAGGTTATGTTGCCGCTCCCCCAGGCTAGCCGCGTAGGCGGCATATCGGGAAGTTATGAGGGCGCCGAATAGCAAAATGATAGCTGACAGGTATACCCAGGTCAACAAAGCTATCAACGCGCCCACAGAACCATAAACGACGTTGTAGACCGAATAGGTGCGGACATACCAGACGAACCCCAGGTTCGCGCCTGAGAACGCGAAGGATGCGAGGAGGGCGCCAGGCCACACGTCGTTGATGCGTACCTCAGTGTTGGGCAGGTATCGGTAAAGTATCAGGAAGCTCAGGAAGGTCAGACTCGGGAACAGCAGGCTGGATACCAGGTCCCAGATGAAATTTGTGAAATACTCGGACTCCGGGGCGATGACGAAGGAAATCTCCCTCATAACGCCCAGGATTGGAGAGCTAAAGAACACGGCCAGCATGATCATGCCTGCGCCGAGGACGAGCCCGAAGTCGATCATCCGCTCCTTGAGGAACGGACGGGTCCTTCTGATACCCCAGGCGGCGTTTATCCCCTTCCGCATGGCCCCGAAGGCGGCTGTGGCCGCCCACAGGAGACCAAACACGCTGGCGATACCGGTGATGGCACGGGCTGAAACGACACCCTGAATCGTCTGGGTGACGTATTCGCTGGAGACCGGCAGGACCTCGGCGATGTCTTCGGCGAGTTGCACGTCCTCGGCCCCCGTGCCGAGGACAAAGCCGAGCACGGATATGACGGCCAGGAACAGAGGGAAGATCGAAAATAGTGTGTAAAAAGAGATCGCGCCAGCCAGGTGAGTGCAGTTTTTCCCCATGAAATCGTTTACTGCATCGACCATGAACATCATAAATCTGATGAATGACATGTTGCGGACTCCGATAGGATACTTAAATGCTACCGAGTGTCCGGCCGGACTGTCAATCGAAATTGGGGTGCGCTTTTCGGGCAATTTCGTGTAGGCCAGGCGAGATACATTTCGATTGGCCGTGCGGGAGACGCCTGAGGCGCTTAAGGCTATATGATGTCCCCGGCACACAAACTCAAGGAGGCGAAATTGCCAAATATTGAAATACTAGGCTCAGGCCGGATCGACGAGCGGGAATCGTCCTTCCCTATGGCAGTGCAACTCCCCAACGGCGATCTCCTGTGCTCCTACGGAGTCGGGGGCGGGCCCAGCGCCAGCGGCGGTTCGGACTGGTCTCGGTCTACCGACGGGGGCGGGAGCTGGAACGTCGAGGGCACCATACTGGATGTCACTACGAACCCCGATACGACGAATTTTCTGAAGCTAACGATATCGCCGGACGGCGGTACGGTGTACGCATATGGCCAGCGCTCCTATAGAAGGGTGGGCGAGGCCAAGCAACGCGACGAGCCGGTGTTCTGCACGTCGACTGATGGCGGCCGCACCTGGTCTGAGCCAAGCGCCATCCCCATGCCTTCGGTGCCGCTGGAAATATCCCACGGCTTGCTAGCTACGTCGTCGGGACGGCTGCTTGCTCCGTCCGCGCTGTTTCCGGAGGGGCGTCTCGGGGAGCGGGTGCTGGCGGCGGTCTCGGACGATGGTGGCAAGACCTGGCCGAGCCACTCCGTGGTGTTCCAGGACCCGAACGACGAGTTGGGCTACTTGGAGCAGAAGCTGGCAGAGATTGAGCCAGGACGGCTGATCGCTACGGCTTGGACGGCCACGCTGGACGGCGTGATCGACCGAGAGGACAGCTTCGTGTTGTCCAACGACGACGGGTCCACCTGGAGCGCGCCGGTGCCGACGGGGACTATGGGCCAGACGATGACGACGATTCCGCTGGGCGGCGACCGGCTGCTCGTGCTGTACAACAAGCGCTACGGCGACCAGGGAATCATGATGAACCTGGTCACCTTCACCGAGTCGAAGTGGGAGGTCCACTTCGAGGGCACGATGTTCGACGGTCGGGCCACCAGAAGCCGGGACGATGTGGATCAGGGGCAGGGTGAGTGGAACGAGTTCCAGTTCGGCTTCCCGACGGCGATCAAGCTACAGGACGGTACCTACCTGGCGACCCACTGGTCGCGGGAGTCGGGCCACTTCGGCATACGCTGGACCAGGCTCCGCGTAGATTTCTAGGGCGACCGCTACGCCGTGGTCTCCACTTGCAGGGGGCCATGGCGGCGTTCGCCGTCCTCCAGGGCGTCCTGGATGGCCTGGATCAGCCGATTGGCAGAGGTTGCGCTCAGTTCCACCGACACCCGCGCGCCGGGTCCTCTGTCAGGATTGACGAAGTCGATGATCAGGGACTCCTCCGTCTGCGCGTGGAAGGAGTGATCGTAGACTGCGTGCACGCGCTCAAGGGGGAACCAGCCGTCCACGCCCTTGGCGCTACCCGTCACCTCGACCGTCTCAACGTGTCCTGCACACATGGCTGTCGCTCCTTTAGCTGAGGTACTTGCCGAACCAGCCGAAGACACGCTGCCATCCGTCGACGGCGGACTTTTGCCGGTAGCTGGGACGGTAGTCGGCGAAGAATGCGTGGCCCGCACCATCGTAGGTGTGGAACTCGAACGTCTTGCCGTGGCTTTCCAGCACCCGCTCTGTTTCCCGATTGTCCTCGGGGGACGGTCTTCCGTCATCTGCGCCGAACAGCCCCAGCAGCGGGCACGCCAGGTCCTGGGTCAGCTCTATGGGTGCCTGTGGCTCGGTGGAGGATAGCTCCTCGGGTCCGGCAACGACTCCGCCCCCGTAGCAGTCCGCCGCAGCGTCGAGGGGGAGAGAGCAAGCGGCCAGGTATGACTGGCGACCGCCTGAGCAGTACCCGATGATACCTACCTTGCCGCTGCTATAGGGGAGCGAGCGTAGGAGATCGAGGGCACCCCGGGTGTCGCCGAGGAACCGGTCATCCGGCACACCACCGGCTGCCCGCACCGCCGAGCCTACATCGTCCGGGTCGCCGGGCCCCTCGCGGTGGTGCAGGTTCGGTGCGATAGCGACGTAGCCCGCTGCTGCGAACTTACGCGCCACCTCTTTGAAGTGGTCGACGAATCCCGGCGCGGCGTGGATCACAATGACGCCGGGGTACGGGCCAGGGCCCATCGGACGGGCCAGGTAGCCTGAGATTTGGTCCCCTTGGTGGCCAGGGAAAAGTACGGTCTCGGCAATCATGGTTTCGTGAGTTACCACAGGGCGCCTCCTTTGGTGCGGCGAGTATATCATCGCTCGAAAGGGGGCGTGGGTGCGGTATGATGAACCTATAATCCGTGTGTGGGAGTTCGGATTGTCGACGCAAGTCGAGCGCAGGGCGGCAGGATCGAGGCAGGCGGTCAGACGCCACATGCCTGTGCTCATCAAGCCCACCTCGAGCCGATGCAACCTCAACTGCTCCTACTGCTTCTACCTCTCGAAGGCCGAACTCTACCCCTGGTCCGATCACCCAAAGCTGACGCTGGATACATTCCAGACTTTTCTTGACCAGTACGTCCTGATGTCTGCTCCAATGCTCTCGTTCATGTGGCAGGGTGGGGAGCCGACGATGATGGGCCTGCCCTTTTTCGAGGATGTCGTGCGCCTCCAGATGAAGGCCGTGAGAGAGGCCGTGCCGGAGGCCCCGCCTGCGGTCAGCAACGCTATCCAGACCAACGCCACGATGCTCAACGACGATTGGGCGAGGTTCTTCAAGTGGCACAATTTTCTGGTGAGGGTCAGTCTGGCCGGCCCTCCCGAGTGGCACGATAACTATCGTGTGGACTGGTCGGGCCGCCCGACCCACGAACGGGTCATGGCGGGCATTGCGCATCTCCGTCGCCACGACGTGCCCTTCAACGTCCTCACTGTGATTAACCAATCCAATGTGGGGCGGCCCCTGGAGCTGCTGCACTGGCTGCTGGACCAGGGGTTCGAGCACCTGCAGTTCATACCATGCGCCGAGGTGGCCGAAGGCCATGCGAGCGCAGCCGAGGGTGGCATCACCGATGAGTCACTGACGCCCGAACAGTACGGCAAGTTCCTGGTCGAGCTCTTCGACGCCTGGCGAGAGGTCGGTATTGAGAAGGCACGCATCCGTTGGTTCGACAATCTCGTGCAAATGTTGTGGGGCTTCTCCAGCGAGGCCTGCCAGCTAGCCCGGACGTGCGGATACCTGCTGCTGGAGCACAACGGCGACATGTACCCTTGCGACTTCTTCGTGGAGAGCGAATGGTTGCTGGGCAACATCCACGACACGTCCCTGGCGGATATGGTGCAGGGCGAGCGGTTCCGGTCCTTCGCCGGCGCAAAGCCTCAGCTTCACGACGATTGCCGGGAATGCCCATGGCTGACGTTATGCTACGGCGAGTGTCCGAAGTACCGTGTCATGAATGTGGGCGAGGTGGAGAACAGCCTGCCCTTTTTCTGCGACTCCTTCAAGCAGTTCTTTGAGGAGAGGTACTCCAGCATCGAGGAGGTCGCGGTCGGCGCATCGAGGCCGCTGGGTTTGGTTGTGCCAGGAGGCGCAATGCCCGCCAGCCAGCGTTCGGCCACGACGCCGCTCTCGTTGGCCGCGGTCCGCGAGGACGCAAAGGTGCGCGGCGTGGGCAGGAACGGACCCTGCCCGTGCGGAAGTGGCGCAAAGTTCAAGCGGTGTTGTGGGGCCTAGTACCGAGCCCTAGTGCACAAACCAGCGAATGGCGTGGTGGCCCTCGCTGCGGCTAAACGACAGGGTGTACGGGTCTACCATTGACAGTGCAACCTTGCCGTCGGTTCTACACATCGCCCAGCCATAGTCCCAGCCGCGGCTCGTGTAGCGCACGGGAATGGCGGGCTTGATGCGAACGAAGGGGTGCGTTGCGCCGATGAACAGCTTTTCCCCGGTGTAGTAGTAACCGTAGCCGACCTGTATGAACAGTTCGTGGTCGATGGGAGTATCCCCTTCAGTCACGACGCCGTCGCAGAGGCCGCTGACGCCAACCTTAACCTCGGAGCCTGTCTTGAATGCGTCCTCCAGCTCCTCTATCGAGCCAGATACGACCTCGCCGTCTGCGGAGTGGGAGAGCACCTGTCGCCAGTCGTTCCGGACCCAGTAGTCGAATTCCTCAAAGTCATATATGAAGTTGCTGCTTGGGGCGTTGGTGCTGCCGTCCCAACTGTCTAGCTGATGGTACTTGGGCATGTCGCCGTGCTCGCCCAGCGGCGTAGGTCCGGGGGTGCCGCCCGCGGGAGGGCCGTCAAGGTGTGGTCGTGCGATGGCCTGCGTGCCGTCTTCGTTGTACATGAATAGCGACAACGACGGCCGGTCACCAAAACCATCTGGCAGCTCGACGGGCTGTCGTAGCGTCATAAAGCCCGCGGACCAGCGATCGTCAATCAGAAGAGTCTCGCGGAACTCGGACACCTCTCGAATGAGTTCGTTGTTGTCAGATGTCACATCGATGTGCTCATTGTGGCGGAATTCGGTATAGATCCGCAGGTCCGCGCCATCCCTGACGGCGTCCGCAAGCGCCTTTGAACTGCCGCCGATCACCTTTCGATTTGTGTCCAGTTTCAGCGCGCTTGTCCAGTCGGGCATGTACGGCTCCTTTGTTCCAAGTTGGGTGTTGTCGTCCACACGAGGCGACGATGTCGATTAGGACCTTACTCCTTCAACGCCCTCCATGCTATAATGCCCTTCGTCCGTGCTGCAAATTGCAGGTTCATACCGACAGGGTCCTACCCCTAAGCTCCAGGAGATCTCTTGATAGCAGAGCGAATACGTGAATACGAAGTTGTAATGATCCTCTCGCCTGAAGCGACCGAAGAGGAGATCGCCGCCGCGATTGAACGCGTGGACGGACTGATCACAGGCGGTGGCGGTACGGCGGGAGAGCACAATAACTGGGGGCTCAAGCGCCTCGCTTATCCGGTGCAGAAGTTTCGCGAAGGCATCTATATCCTGGTGAAGTTCTCGATGGACTCGAGTGCTGTCACCGAGTTGAACCGCAGCCTGAAGGCCTCAGAGGACATCATTCGATTCCTCGTAACCAAGGTATAGCGGCTAGCAGATAATACTGTGGGGATTGGGGTCAGCCTATGACGATGAACAAGGCTCTAGTGATTGGCAATGTGGGCAATGATCCCGAGATGCGCTACACGCCAAATGGCAACCCAGTAACCTCATTTAACGTCGCTACCAATCGCAGGTACACTACAGGCGAAGGTGAGCAGCGTGAGGAGACCGAGTGGTTCAGGGTCAATGCCTGGAACCGCCTGGCAGAGACTTGCAATCAATATGTAACCAAGGGTATGAAGGTCTACGTTGAGGGCAGGCTTACCAGTTCGCCGTATATCAGCCGGGATGGTGAGCCCAGGGCCGGCAACGAGATCGCCGCTACCGAAGTGAAGTTCTTGGACCGTCCGGAGCGATCCGGGGCAGGTCCAGGCGAAGCAACGGGAACGGCCGGTCCGAGCAGTGGCCCCGTTAGCGCTCCTGGCAGCGCTCCTCCCGGAGAAGCGTCCGGTGGTGGAGATGTCGAAGACCTTCCGTGGTAGATAGACAGGCACAAGAGAGGGAGACCGAGTGACGACACAGAGCAGACCAGCAGGACCCAGGGGCAGCAGCCCCGGAGGACGACCAGGCGGCGGCGGTGGCGGCGGGTTTCGCCGTGGAAAACCGCGCTATTATGCACGACGGAAGGTTTGCGCCTTTTGCGTGAACCACGTCAAGTATATCGACTACAAAGAAGTCAATACGTTGGCTCGGTACCTGTCGGACCAGGCCAAGATCGAATCGAGGCGCAAGTCTGGGGTGTGCTCCAAACACCAACGCGGACTGGCTACGGCCATCAAGCGGGCACGGCATCTGGCAATGATGCCCATGAGCCGTAACCACCTGACAACGCCTCCCCGTGGCGGCCCCGGCCGCTAGGGAAAGGTTCCCTCAAACGCGAAACAATTCAAAGCGGGCCGGTGCTATATAGCACCGGCCCGCTTTGTCGTATCTAGTCCTCAGGCATTTTTCACTGGCTGCACATCTGCACCCTAGTTCGTGCTGTCCGGGCGCTCATCCACCGGACGATTCAGGGGTTTGCTGGCGTCGTAAAACCCAGGAGGCTTTTGGGCGCCTGGTGCTAAGGGTTCGGGATGCGTATTGTCTAGTCCCTGTCCACCCCGAGCGGATGCGAAGGGGCTGGGGCGTGGGGTTCCCTGCCTCGACTACTGCGGCGATTCGTGGTTCTCACCCCAGATGCTTGGTCGGGTGCCTACCCGGCATGACACAAGGCTAGGTCTCACGAAACACAAAGAGGGCCGGACCCACTGACGGGTCCGGCCCTCTTTCATTCACTGCTACTGGCGTATCTACGTCGAGACTAGCTCGGTACCCTGCTGTCCACATCGAGCCCAAGTGAGTCGATGCCACGGCGGACCTGTCCAAGCTGAATCGAAAGGCGCTCTTCTAGGTCGAAGAGGGTCTCGCGTGCATACTGGTCGGCGCCATCGCGACGCGTGGTGCCAGCTGCCTCGGCCGCTTCAACTATCTGGAAAGCGCGCCGCTGTGCTTCCTGCGTGACCTCTTGGGCCTCCTGAGCGGCCTGCTGGGTAATCCCCTCGGCCTTGGCATGGGCTTCCCTGACGATCTCAGTCTCGTCTATCCGGGTGGCCTGCTCTTCTCTTGCCGACGACGTCAGAGCCTGGGCTTCGTGCTCGGCGCTCTCTTTCACACGTCGGGCCTCGAGGTGCGCCTGGTTGATGACACTATCCTTCTGTGTCAGTATCTCGCGCGCCTCTTGCATGTCGGCCGGAATGGAGACCCTGAGCTCCGACACGATTGCCTCGAGTCGGTCCGAGTCCACCATCACCCGCTTGCGGAAACCCGGTACCCGGGTGGCGCTGCTTGCCAACGAATCCATCTCTTCAATTACCTGTACGATATCGATGACTGTTCCTCCTGCGGCGTCTTTTGATTAAGATGCCGATGCAAACTTTGCTTTCATGGCCGATGAAACCGATGCTGGGACAAGACTTCGTACGTCACCCCCAAGCTTGGCTACCTCCTTGATACGCGATGAATAGACGAACTGGAACTGCAAGGCGCTCATGAGGCAGACCACGTCGACATCTGGGTCGAGGTTTCGCCACATCATCGCCATCTCGAACTCGGCCTCAAAGTCGAAGCCGGCTCGAAGTCCGCGCACAATGAATTTTGATTCCAACTGATGAGCCAGATCAGGTGCAACGAGGCCACTAAACGAGATCACGTCGACGTTGGACAGATGCGCCGTCGATTCCTTGAAGAGGTCCACCCTCTCCTCGGTACTAAAGAGGACCCGCTTGGGCGGGGCGTCATAGACGGCAATCGTCAGCTGGTCGAAGACCTTCGAGGCGCGGACGGCCACGTCGACGTGACCGTTGTGCACTGGATCAAAACTGCCGGGATAGATAGCCCTAGGCAATCGTTCCTCCGAAATCGAAAATTGAGATTGCTGTGTCGCCGTATCGGTGATGTGTGGTTTTGACCAGGCCACCGTAGGCAGAGGCCAACTCACGCTTGTAGGAATGCTCCGCTATGACTACGGCGTTATCTGCGAGCAGGTCACCGCTTCCCATTCGCCCCAAGATACTGTCCCAGGGGTCAATCCGGTATGGCGGATCGATAAATACAAGGCTGAAGTCTTCTTCGTCATGTCCCAGAGCGTTCTCCGCGCTGGTTTTCACTACCCGTGCCTGGTCCGTCATATCCAACTCCGCCAGACTGGCCCTGATGCTGCGGCAGATGGCCTCGCTTGCCTCGACGAAGACTGCCGACTCAGCCGCTCTACTTAGAGCCTCCATGCCCAGGGAGCCGGTACCAGCGTACAAATCCAAGACCGTAGCGCCCGCTACGACATCCGGACCGAGAATCGAAAAAATCGCTGAGCGAACCTTCTCCGACGTCGGCCGAAGATCCCGCCCGCTTACCGACCTTATGACGCGGCCTCGCGCACTCCCTCCGGTCAGTCGAGTTGTCGTGGGACCAGCCGCATCCGCGCGACGGCCCCGCTTCTCCGGATTTGGCATCAAGGGCGTCCTGTCCGATAGTTCAGGTGGCAAGCCTAGCATCGGCGCACGGAGACATTAAAGCGGAATTCCGACCTTTTTTTGTCGAAAGATTAGCCAAAGTCTTGATAACGGCAGTATTTTGGGCAATTGAAGCGGGCCTGCCCTAGTCATGGAGGGGCTGTTTTACAATTATGAACACAGGCGCTAGAATGGCGCTGAGGCTGAAGCACAAGCTACGTCAGGCGCGTAGCGGCTCAGTCTTCTTGGGTATGGCACCAGAGAGGTTTGCCTATGGCCAGGGAAGTGCCCCGCCTGACACCCGAAGGACGCGAGACCTTGGAAAGCGAGTTGGAGACTCTCGTGTCTTTCCGGCGGCGCGACGTTGCGAACCGGATTACCAGTGCATCCGAGGCCGGTGGCACGGTGGACAACGCCGAGTACGCGGAGGCCATAAGCGAGCGGGCATTTGTCGAAGGCAGGATCTCCGATCTGGAACAAATCCTATCTCGGTCAATCGTGACCGAGACCGTAAAAAAGAAAAAAAAGGGGAGCCGTCATCGAATTCGGTTCCTCCGTGACAGTATCCCCCGACAAGGGCGCCAAGCGACTGTACAAGGTCGTTGGCGGTGCCGAAGCAGCGCCGACGGAGGGGAAGATTTCTGAGTCCTCGCCTGTCGGTCGTGCGCTGATGGGGCATAAGGTAGGCGACGAGGTGGAAGTGGAGACCCCCGCGGGAGTAGTCAAGCTGACAGTAACCAAGATATCGTGACATCCGGACCTGAAAATCCAGATAGCGAACAAGATCCGGATAGCGTTCAAGACGAAAGCTATCTGATCGGCGTACGTCGTCAAAAGCTGCAGAACCTCAGGGACAAGGGCATCGACCCCTATCCCCACAGCTACGATCGTAGCCACACTACCGCAGAAGCGCTCGCTCTCTTCGATGCAGCGGAAGCCGAGTCCGGCGAGGGCGCTCGTACTGAAGATTTGTCCGTCGCCGGTCGGATCATCCGCTACCGGCGCATGGGCAAGGCCACCTTCCTCGACCTTCAGGACGGCAGCGGCAAGGTCCAGGTGCTGCTCCGTCGCAACAATATCCCCGATTCCTACGACGATCTGCGTGAGCTAGACATCGGCGACTTCCTCGGTATCGTAGGCCCGATGTTTCGCACCCGAACCGGCGAGGCCACTGTGGAGGCGTCGACGTGGACGATCCTGTCCAAGTCGCTTAGACCGCTTCCTGAGAAATTCCACGGGTTGTCAGACGTCGAGGCTCGGTACCGACAGCGATACCTGGACCTGATCTCCAACGAGGACGCAAGGCGCATCGCCGTCCTGCGCTCTCGTACCATTAGCGCCCTTCGGCGTTTCATGGACGGGCGCGACTTTATGGAGGTCGAGACGCCGGTGCTGGTACCTGTCGCGGCAGGCGGGACCGCGCGGCCCTTCCTGACCCACCACAACACCCTGGACCGGGACCTATACCTTCGCATCGCCACGGAGCTATATCTGAAGCGCCTGGTGGTCGGCGGACTTGAGCGTGTATACGAAGTAGGTCGCATCTTCAGGAACGAGGGGGTGGATTTCACCCACAACCCCGAGTTCACCATGATGGAGAGCTACCAGGCATTTGCCGACTACACGGACGTGATGGTCATGGTCGAGGAGATGGTGTCCTCTCTGGCCAATGAGGTGCTGGGTTCGTCCACCGTCGAATACGACGGCAACACCATCGACTTCACGCCCCCGTGGCCGCGCCTGTCACTACGCGAAGAGGTGAAGCGTACGTCAGGAATCGATTTCCTGGAGACTACAGACATCGAGTCGCTGCGGTCAGACATGGCTGAGAGAGGATACGATATCGGGGAGCAGATGAGCTGGGGCGGGCTGTTAGACAAGCTCATCTCCACCGCGGTGGAGCCGCACATCGTTCAGCCGACCTTCCTCGTGGACTATCCGGTCGAGATGTCTCCCTTGGCCAAGAGAAAGCGCGGCGACGACAGGCTTGTGGAGCGATTCGAGGGATTCGTGGCCGGCATGGAGCTTTGCAACTCCTTCACTGAACTGAACGACCCGGTCGACCAGCGACAGCGTTTGGAGGGGCAGGAGGAGCTTCGCGACCGGTATCAGGGCGAAGACATGGACCGGCTCGACGAGGACTTCCTGGTGGCGCTCGAACACGGCATGCCGCCCACGGGCGGGCTGGGTATGGGTATCGACCGGCTAATAATGCTCTTCTCGGGACAGCATTCCATCCGAGAAGTAGTGCTCTTCCCGCAGCTTCGAAACAGGTAGCGTGCCGCCTTGCTCGTGCGAAAACTCCTAGAACCTATCCTTGCCATCCTGCGTCTAAGTCAAAGAGACCACGCTAGGAGCACATCAATGTCTGACCTCACTGGATTCCGCAAGTCCAAAGACGAGTTTTTCGGCACCCACCACCAATCTCCGCTGACAGATGAGCAGCAGTCGAACTTCGCCGGACTGTCCTACTTCGACGAGGACGCTGGGTTTCGTTACGAGGTCGAGGTGGAGGAGTTCGCAGAGAAGGAACTCATCGAGATGCAGATGAGCACTGGCGCGGTGGCCTCTTACACTCGCTGGGGCAAGGTAGCCTTCGATGTGGAGGGCGAGACGGCCGAGCTGACGCTGTTCGGCGATGCTCAGGGCCACGGCGGCGAGTTTTTCGTACCCTTCGCGGACGTTACTACGGGCACCGAGACCTATGATGCAGGTCGATATCTGGATATCCAGCCGCTTCCGGGTGGGAAAATGCTGGTTGACTTCAACCTCGCCTACAATCCATACTGCGCCTACAATGAGCAGTGGAGCTGCCCGCTGACCCCCTTCGAGAACCGGCTCAAGGTCTCGATCCGCGTCGGTGAGAAGAACTTCAAGTAGGACGCGCAGCTACCGCCTGATCGGGCCCACTCGCTCCAAATGGTCATCGACCACACGAGGGGTGCGCTGTGCCCAGAACCACCGAAGTCGCCATCGTGGGCGGGGGTGTGATCGGCTGCTCTATTGCCTACCAGCTCGCAAAACGTGGCATCACCAGTACCGTCTTCGAGCAGGACCGATTCGCGTCCGGCGCATCGGGGGCAACGGCGGGCATCATCGGCCCGCTGTGGTACATAGACCGGGCGGTCCCCCCCTTCTTCCGACTCGGCATGCGCTCCTTCGAGATGTTCCCTCAACTTGCCGCTGAGCTGGCCGAGGCTGGCGTGGATCCAGAGTTCCGCCTGACCGGCATCCTGAAACCCGCCCTGACGGAGGGTCTGTACTCACTCCTCCAGGAACACCTCCCCTGGCAGACAGGTATGGGCATGGGCGTAACGTGGCTTGGGCCTGAGGAGGTCCGGGAGCGAGAGCCTGAGATCCACCCCGGCGTCCTGGGCGGAGTGTTCTCTCCGAAAGAGGGAGCAGTACGTGGCAAGACATTTGTCGATTCTCTTGTGAATGCTGGCAGCAGGCTGGGGGCCACGTTTCTGGAGGGCGTCGAGGTTATAGGGCTGGAGGTTGCAGGCGGCAGGGTAACGGGTGTACGTACGCCCTTCGAAGTATTCCATGCCGAGCACACTGTCTTGGCGGCCGGGCCATGGACAGGCGTTGCCGGGCGATGGGTGTCGGAGACCATCCCGGTCAGACCCGTGAGAGGCCAGCGGATTCAGCTCAGGAAGACGGGGTTCGTCCCGAGCTCGACCGTGCAAAACGTCGTCCCTCAGGCAGATGGGAGCCTCGTGCTTGGGGCAACCAGGGAGGAGGGCGTGTTCAATAACCACACTACCGTCGCTGGCGTGAGGCAGGTGACAGAGGCTGGCATGAATGTGTTCCCGATACTGGGCGAGGCGGAGTTTGTGGGGACGGTGGCCGGCATAAGGCCCGGTTCGCCGGACGGCGTGCCGCTGATGGGGCCGGTACCAGGCATGGAAGGTCTCAGCGTCGCGTCGGGCCACGATCACGCCGGCATAATGCTGAGTTCAGGCTCCGGCGAGCTCATGGCCGATTACATCGCATCCGGTGATGCGTCGGGCCTGGAGGCATTCGCGCCTTCACGATTTGCCGGAGGCGCAACCCCTGACTACGTGGCTAGACCTCTATTCTGGAACATCACCCACGAGAAGTAGCGCCCGCCTTGATCCCCACGTGTATCGCTACCGTGCCGAGTGCCAGCTTTCGGTATTGCACCTCTTGTAGCCCCGCCTGCCGCATCATCGCGGATAGTTCGGTGGCGCTGAGGAACCCCTGGACAGACTCCGGCAGGTACGTGTAAGCCTCACGATTCCCTCCAAAGATTGCGCCGATCCACGGTGTGACGTACCGGAAGTACAGCGGGAACAGCTTGCCCACGACACCCAGGCCTTCGAGCCTCACGATTTCCAGGATCACCAGGCGGCCACCGGGGCGCAGCACCCTCACCATCTCGTCGAGGGCCTTTGGCAGGTCCACAAAGTTGCGAACGCCAAAGCCCACAGTGGCGCAGATGAAGTGGTCATCGGGAAGGGGCAGGTTGTGGGCGTCGGCAACGGCGTAGCCCGCGCGGTCCGCCATCTGGCGTTCTTGTGTCTTCTCCCGGGCCAGAGGTAGCATTTCAGGCGTAAAGTCCAGGCCAATCACCTCGGAGACCTCCGGCCTGTTCGTCAGTTCCAGGGCGAAGTCGCCGGTGCCGGTCGCCACGTCGAGGGCCGGACCCAGAACGCCAGTGACCGCCATGTCACTAGCCATGCGTCGCCACGCATGGTGCCGCCCGCCAGACATGATGCCATTGAGCCGGTCGTACCGTCCGGAGATATGTCCAAACATACGCGCCACGTAGCGCGCCCGTTCGTCACCCTTCAGTTGTGCCAGAATTCTTCCCCTATTGCTGCCATGCCTTGGTATCTGGCGCACCGGTCCTCACAGGACCTCTGTTGAATCCCGACTTGGCCAGGTATGTTCGTGGTTAAGAGGGATGAACTAGACTAAACCGTGAACCGTCTAGGCCTAGTAATCCGGTAGAATGCCTACGCCGTTGCAGTTGCGGCACCGGGCCCGAATAGCCTACCCTCCTGCCCCACCGCTGCCGTCACAATGATCGCATCTTATCCATCGCCTCTTGCCCCACTCCACGTCGCCATCATCGCAGCTCGGGCAAGGCACGTCGCGATAGAATCGGGTGTCCGTACTCACCTGTATTTCTCCGACACCATTGCAGTTTGGACATCTCGCCATTTCGCGCCTCCTAATTCATGCTCGCTGAGATGTTCCGTAGTGTCTGCTATCCCTCAACACGCTGTAAACCCCGTAGTCGTCTGACCGTCCGAGGGATGGCGCGTAGGAGATCGCTGGCCAGGAGGCCCGAGTCACCCATGCGGCGTCTGATGGCTTCGCCAGCCCTGCCGTGGACGAACACGCCCAGTATGGCGGCTGTCTCCGGCGAGAGGCCCTGTGCCAGGAACCCGGCTATAGTCCCGGCAAGAACATCACCGGTGCCAGCGGACGCCATCGCAGGGTTTGCGAACGGCGCAATCGTGGCGCGACCGTCGGGCGTGGCCACCACGGTGAACGCGCCCTTCAGTACGACCACCGAGTTCCACTTCACCGCCGATTCTGTCGCGACTGCTACCCGTTCGCCTTCGATTTCCTCGATAGATAGCCCCGTCAGCCGGGCCATCTCTCCAGAATGTGGCGTCAGGATCGTGGGCCGCGATAATCCCTTCCACCATTCTTGCCCCGCTACCTTTGGGAGTAGGTTCAGCCCGTCCGCGTCTATGACGGTCGGAGGCAGCTCCGCCCCGGAGAGTAATAGCCGTTGCACTAGATCGGCGGTCTCGGGAGCCTCACCCAGTCCACAGCCGACCAAGAGCGAGCTGTACCCGTTCAGGCCGTCCAAGACGAGGTCGGACGAGCCCGCTTCGATGATGCCAGGCGCAGACTCTGGAAGGGGTATGTAAGTGGGCTCTGGGGCCCTGGCCGCTACGTTGATCACGAGGCTTCGTGGTATCGCGAGCGTTACGAGCCCGGCCCCGGCCCGGCCCGCCGCCGCCGTCGCAAGATGTGCAGCGCCGAGGTAATTGCTGGACCCGGCCACCACCATAGTCTTCCCGAATGTGCCCTTATGGGCGGACGGTGGGCGTTCTGGCAGGTGTTCGGATGCCCAGCTGCGGGTCATGAGCTCCACGGGAACATCGCCATCCAGATCGTCTGGCAGGCCAATGTCGGCGATCTCGACCTCCCCTGCCAGTGTGGATCCAGGGAATCGGTACAGCCCGGCCTTCGGCCTTCCCAGTGTGATGGTGAGATCGGCGGCCACGGTCGAGTCGTCCGCTGCTCCAGTGTCGCCGTCGACGCCTGATGGTAGATCAACGGCAATGATGCCAGGCCCGTCGCGGCGTTCAGACGCCTCGCGAACCAGCGCGAGGGCCTCTCGCAGGACGCCCTCGATGGGCCGTGAACGACCGGTAACGAGCACCGCGTCCACCACGATGTCCGTCCCCGCAAGTAGCTCACTCAGCTTGGCCAGATCTTGGTCGCCACCAATGGTGTAGACGGGGACGTCTCGCGCGGTCACGGCGGTCAGATTTGGGTCGTCTTCCGATCGTGGGCCAGTTAGGAACACAGAGACACTGCAGCCCCACGAGCGCAGGCGTCGCGCCACGACCAGGCCGTCGCCGCCGTTATTGCCGCGTCCGACTAGGACCATTACATGGGCCCCGACCAGGGAGCCCAGCTCGCGCCGCACGCTCCTTGCGACGGCGAGGCCCGCGTTCTCCATGAGTTCGTCGGTGGAGACTCCTGCCTCCTCGGACCGCTGTTCGATCAGCCGCATCTGCTCAGAGGTGACGATCTTCATGGGCGTCTGAAGAGGGCGTACAGTTGTACGCCCCTACGTGCCAGGGTTGCAGTCGAGGGAGTGTTCACAGGGTACCTACGAGCTTCTTGAGGAGGGCCCTCGTCCGGGCATTGGAGGCGTCCTCGTCGGGGCCATCGGGGAATATGACGGCCAGTAGATCGGTCGCGCCGCCTTCCGCGTATTCTCGTAGCTGTCGCTCGACGCTGGCCTCGTCGCCGACAACGGCGATATCGGCGGGATTGGTCGCCCCCTCCATATCGAGCATCTTTCGGTAGCTGGGGAGCGAGCCATAGCGCACGAACAGCTCCGCAGCGCGGCTACGGGCGCCTGCCGGGTCGTCGGTGACACAAATAGGGACACCGGCGCAGATTCGAGGTTCGGGTCTGCCTGAGGCGCTGGCTGCGGCGGATATTCTAGGAGTGATGTGGTCGCGGAGCGTCTTTGATCCGACCATCCATGTGACGGTGCCCTCCGACAGTTCACCTGCTATCTTCAGCATCCGGGGACCGAGGGCCGCGATGAGGATAGGGAACGGCGACCCGCTCGGGACCTGCACGGTCGCGGACACGCTCAGAGTCTCGCCAGAGAATCGGGTCCGCCCCTCCTGCACTAACTCACGCAGCACCGTAAGGTACTCCAACATGCGTAGCGCCGGGCGGTCAAATGTGAGGCCCATTCGGTCCTCGACGGCTGGCTTGTGGGAAAGACCGATTCCGAGGGCGAGGCGTCCGGCTGTAGCTGCCTGCGTAGTGAGGGCTTGCTGCGTAAGGGCCGTGGGGTGCCGCTGGAATATGGGCACGACTGCGGTGCCCACTTCGATACGGCTCGTTCGGGCTCCCGCTAGTGCCAGAAGGGTGAGGGCGTCGGTGCCCGCTACCTGAGGGGTCCAGTAGCTATCGAAACCGTCGGTCTCGGCTTCGACGACCTGTTGCACCTGTCTCTCAAGGGTGGGTGCGGAGCCAACGACGCCGATGAATATGCCGATGCGCATTTGGCCCTCCGGTGGTTATGTCCAGTGTGGAACGAGGTTGCCGTGTTTGCTGTCTCCGACAACGGACGCCACGGCGTACTCCCTGGAATGGGAGAGCGAAAGGGCGATGTCGCCGAGGCCGATCTTTTCCGCTCGGGCCAGAGCCGTGCCATGAAGTGTGATCGCCGGGGCCTGACCCCTGCGCCGTGTCACTTCTATGTGACGCCAACTGACCCCGCGAGCGCCGGTGCCAAGGACCTTCATGACGGCCTCCTTGGCCGCGAAGCGACTGGCGAGTTGGGGCGCGCGTCCCCGGCAGTATGCCTGCTCTCCTGGGGTGTAGATTCTGTCAAAGAACCGTTGGCCGTAGCGCTCCGCCACGCCCCGCACGCGATCGATCTCAATGATGTCGACGCCCGTTACCAGCATGCTTATTCCTCGTCTTGTGTGGAGACTGTAGCCACTATCAGGCTGCCTTGCCTGCAAGACCGGCTCTGGCAAGAATCGCGGGTACCTTGGACTCCCATCCGATTGCCATTATGTGGACGCCGTCGCACAGGCTTTTCACCTGATTGATCAGCTCGGCTGTAATGCGTGTGCTTGCGGCAGTCCGGTTCTCTGCAGACTCCATCTCATCGATGATCGGCTGCGGCACGGAGACCCCTGGAAGGTTGGCGTCGAGATTCCTGGCCATTTTGGCTGACTTCAGGACGATCATCCCGGCGAGGACCGGCACGCCGAACTCCCTGGCACGGACCATGAATTTCTCGAATGGTTCGGGGTCGTACACGGCCTGTGACTGAAAAAAGGCTGCCCCGGCCTTGACCTTGTCTTCCATCCTGGAAAGCTCTTTGTCCAGGTCTGATGCACCAGGGTTGACGACCGCTCCGGCGAATACCTCTGGCGTGCCTTTCAGCTCATTGCCCGCGAAGTCGCGACCTGACGACAATGCGCTCAGGGCGCGAAGCAGGTCAATGGCGTCGATGTCGAACACGGCCTTGGCCTCTGCGTGGTCGCCACGACCGGGAGGATCGCCGGTCATGCACAGTACGTTCGAGAGGCCCAGGGCGCTCGCGGCAAGCATCTCCGACTGAAGGGCGAGCCTGTTCCTGTCGCGACACGCTATTTGTAGAATCGTCTCAATCCCCTTCTCTGCGAGAAGGCGCGCAGCCCCGATAGGGGCCATCGCGAGATTGGAACCGGCGGAGTCCGTGAGGTTGAATGCGTCGACAGAGCCTTCAAGCGCAAGCGCCTTTTTGAACAGGGGACCTAAATCGACCCCCTTGGGTGGGTTCAACTCGCACGTCACCGCAAATTTGCCCGATGAAAGGGCCTCTGAGAACCTGCTCAATGGGACACCTCGAAGGTTGGGGAGTGGGTCCTCCAGTAATAGAAAATATTATAGTTGCCGCTTCCACCGTTGGAAAGCCGACCGTCGTGCGACAACACAGCTCCGTATATAATCAAATGGTGCTGCGTACGGCGCTGCGCGCGCTTAGTGCGGGCGGGGCTGGTGTGGTCCGAACTGATAGAGCGTGTGGAAAGGTACAGCCACCAGCCGGGAGTCTCGACGGGCTTACCAGGCTTAACTTATCCGTCCTAGTCAGGTTCGGTAGTTTGTGAGAGTGTTTCGCACCTACCTAATTCGATGCCACGGGAGTAACTCCATAAGCGGTCAACGGCGTAGCCCGCTCGGTCCGCCATCTGGAGTTCGCCCGCCTTGTCCCGGGCCACAGAGCCTCAGGCATGCTGCCAAAAAAGGGGTGTGCAGAGGGGCGAAGCCCCTTTGCCGGGTGCGTGAGGGTGTCCCTCACATAGACACCTACCCTCTTTCTTTGAAAGGACGAGTGGCTGACACGGCTGCGAGTAACGTTCCTGAGTATTGCAAAGTAACGAAGTTCTGATGGGGGGGGCAAAGTACCATTGAAAGCCGAACTGATCGACGGAAAGCGAATCGCTGGCGAGGTGCGGGCAGAGGTTGCGGCAGGCGTCGCGGAGATGAAACAGCGGCTTGGGAATGTGCCCAGGCTCGCGGTGGTTCTCGTCGGCGACGACCCGGCGTCGGCCATCTACGTCCGCAGCAAGCAGAAGGCCGCCACCGAGGCGGGCATGGTCGCCGATGATCACACGCTGCCGGCGGACGTCACCCAGGATGAGCTCCTGGAACAGGTCCGCCAGCTTGGCGAAGACGACTCGGTGTCCGGTGTGCTGGTCCAATTGCCGGTGCCCGATCACATCGACGTAGACGCGGTGATCGCGGCCCTCAGCCCTGACAAGGATGTGGACGGCCTGCACCCCACCAACGTCGGCCTGCTGGTGCAGGGACGGGCCAGATTCGTGCCGGCGACGCCTGCGGGCATCCAGCAGATGCTGCTGCGTACGGGGAATGACCCATCTGGCAAGCATGTTGTCGTGTGCGGCAGGAGCGAGATCGTAGGCAAGCCCATCTCCCTGCTGCTGATGCAGAAAGCGCCAGGCGCAAACGCCACCGTAACCATATGCCATAGCCGTACCGCAGACTTGGACTCGATTACACGCCAGGCGGACATCCTCGTCGCCGCGATGGGTCAACCGGGGATTATCACTGCGGACATGGTCAAGGACGGAGCCGTAGTGATCGACGTTGGCACCAACCGTATCGACGCACCTGACCGCAAGCGCGGCTACCGGCTAGTAGGCGACGTTGACTTCGACGCGGTGTCGGAAAAGGCGTCCGCGATCACCCCAGTACCGGGCGGCGTCGGTCCCATGACAATCGCCATGCTGCTTCAGAACACCCTGCTAGCAGCGCAGCAGGCAGCGGCGAAAGGCTGAGAG
>Ga0114993_10002581_pt1 | contig 19637 bp, 17 predicted proteins | sample ArcticOcean_MG_C_FD_87042 | JGI IMG/M metagenome (GOLD analysis project Ga0114993, IMG submission 87042) | Marine microbial communities from western Arctic Ocean - ArcticOcean_MG_CB2_150 | ecosystem: Environmental > Aquatic > Marine > Oceanic | place: Arctic Ocean: Canada Basin | collected...
CGAGTCGGTGCAAACATTGCCCAAAACTTTCTCGACCGCGGGCACGATGTTCGAGGATTCGTATGGCCGGGCGATCGACAGGCCGAAAAGATGAAAGCTGTCGGTGCGGAGATCGCTGAAGGCGATCTGGCGAGCTCGGCTGATGTGAACGCTGCTGTCGATGGTCAGGAAGTAATTCTTCACCTTGGTGCAGCGTTTCAAGCAGGTGGTCCGTTTACTCCCGAGCAGTATTTCGACACGAACGTGAAGGGTACGTTCAACGTTCTGGAAGCGTCGAAAAATCTTGGCGACCAGCTGAAGCACGTGCTTATCACAAGCACGGACGCGACGATGTTCAAGTATCCGGAAGGCGGAATCGCAAAGCCGATTGCCGAGGACTCGTTGCCGCTATCGACGACCGATTGGTACGGCTATTCAAAGGTGCTTTGCGAAAGTCTGCTGAATCGATATCGAGCGCAGGATGATCTTAGGGGAACGATAATTCGGTTTGCGAATGTTTGGGGAGCTGGTGAAATATTGAACTTTGGCCAGTTCCATCTGAGTCATTTCTTGAAGCAGTTCGAAGGCCGAACCGACGATGCAGGAAAGGCGACCTACGAAGTTCTTCAATCTGAAAGTGCCAAGAGCGACGGTGGTCCGAGACTGATCGTTGCACGTGATGTGAACGGTCGACCGTGGAAGAAGCACCAAGTTGAAGTTCGTGATCTTGTTCATGCCTACGATCAGGCGGTTGGCAACCCGGCGACGTTCGGCAACGTGTATCAGCTTGGATCTAAAGAACCGTTCACGTGGGACGTTCTCATTCCTTACATCTCAGAGAAGACGGGAATTCCATATTCAACGGTTGATTTGGCGACGAATCCGACGTTCTATGAATACGATCTGTCGGCTGCGAAGAACGACTTTGGGTACGCTCCAACGCTGACGTTGACCGACATGGTCGACGAGGCGATTCGCTACAGCACTGAAGGTGGCGGCGGAATTATTCCGACGAGCGTCTAGGATCAGTTGTAGCGGTTCGAATTCTTTGATTGCTAAACCCCATATCATCATCAATGGTCTCTCCACTTCGCTGTCGCTGGGATTGAGAGGTTTGCTGTCGTCTGCTATGGACGAACGCGGTTCATAGCTACGTAGATGCCTATTCCCAGACCTATGTAAGCGATGATGTTGAGGAACACGCCGTTCCAAACGCCTAGCATCGTGCCGACGGTAAAGCCGACGATCCAGATCAATAGCATGGTTAGCGCGGCGACGATTCGTAGTCTTGCGTCGAGTTTGTGCTTGCCTACTCGGCTGACGTAGTCGCCTACAGGAGCGCCAGCCAGCGCGATGACGAATGACGCAGCAACGTTGCCGATCATGAAGCCGAGTGGGAGCACCCAAAGTACCCAAACAACGACTGCATAGGCGATTCCGAATCCGATCGCTGCAACTAGTGATAGAACGACTGCAGAAGCGAACTCGGTAGGGGTCGATCGAAAGATCGGTGCTTGCCCGATGTTGTCGCAATCGGGACACCGAGCGCCTACAGGCGATTGGACCATGCACTGAGGACAGATGAAGTCGCCGCACCTTCCACAACCCAAATTGGAAGTGGTTTCGGGGTGGCGTAGGCAGGTGCTATCGAAGGTGTCGTTTGTCATAGGCGGTACAGGATACCCAGAAAATGTGGTGACTTATGGTGAAACATCAGTCGGTATTTCGTTGAATTACTATTGTCCGACCCACTCGGAGCGGCTCTTGATATCTCGGTCGAAGACTAAGCGATTCAAAAGAAGCTTTGCCGAAATAGATCCGTCGACTCCTCTTAAAGAGTTAGATGTCATCCGCTTCAAAAGAGTCACAGCGATAAGTGCTATAGAAAACCAGAGAATTTCGATAGGAAGGTCTAAGAGCAGAACCCACACAGGAACTACCAAAGTCGCGATTAGCCACCAAGCTGCGGAATCCTTCCAAGGACTCACTAAAATCGCCATCGCTGGTATCGCTGGATAGGCGAACGCCAAGGGGAAACTGAGTACGAATATGGCCCCTTCAGTTGTCGCTATTCCACGTCCTCCACGGAATCTGAGGAAGATAGACCAATCATGACCGATCACACTCGCTATTCCAACGGCCACCTGAGTGATTAAACCGAGCCCAAGAACGGCATCTGAGACGATGAAAACAGGGAGTGATCCTTTGATTAACACATCAACTATGACTACAAACCCGGCCCAGCGTGAACCAAGCTGAGAGTAGGCGTTCGATGCTCCGATATTTTTCGATCCGACTTCAGTGAGATCGGCATCACCGATGTATTTTCCGACTATATACGCCGTCGGAAACGACCCAATGAGGTAGGCGATGCCTAAGGCGGCTACTGCTTCAATGCTGGGCATTGCGGCTATTCCAACCCCGCGGGCATGTTGCCAATGTTCGGACCGTGCTTTTGTTTTGCTCGATCAACTAATTTTTCGACCGTGTTTGGCGGAGGTCCGTTGGTTCCTGGCGTTGTTTCGTTCTTGGCTCCGAGAGCGTGGTAGTCAGTGCCACCGGTTGGCACTAGATCGTAACGGGTCGCAATATCAATGTAAGAATCACGCCGGTCGCTGTTGTACTTCTCGGCGTAGACCTCAATTCCGACTAACCCTGCTTCAACAAGTTCAACAACGAGTGGATTGAGGTTACGTACGGTACGGGGGTGGGCAATGGAGCCGATTCCGCCTACAGAGTGGATAAGTGTGAGAGCTTCGACCGGATGAAGCTTTGGTCGCGCTACTCGCGCGACTCCTTTTTCTCCAAGAAATCGATCGAATGCTTCAGCGACCGTATCGACGTGCCCTGCCTCGACCATTGCTCGTGCGATATGGGGCCTCCCAACCGATCCACCCGCCATCTCGGTAACTCGTTCCCATGAAACGGGACGTTTTATCTCTTCAAGTCTGTCGACCATAGCGCGGGCAGCATCGACTCTTTCGGAGCGGAATTGTTCCAGCGTTTTCTGTAACTCAGGATGTTCAATGTCTATGAAGTAGCCGAGCAGGTGAAGCTCGGAATCCTCATTCTCTGTTCCAAGCTCAATTCCTGGAATTACGGTTAGGTTCGAGGAAAGGCTCGCCGCTTCTACCGCGTCGGTAACTCCTTCTGTTGAGTCATGATCGGTTATGGCGACGGTCCGAAGGGTTGTTGATGAAATATTGTGGATGAGCTGTGTCGGAGTGAGCGTGCCATCGGATGCGGTCGTGTGGAGATGAAGATCTACTTCAACGGGCCACTCAGGATGAACGGCTGGCGTCTTAGAGTCATATCGGCTTCCTTGCACGTTCTGGCCGGTTGAATCGCTCAAACTTTGACTTGCCTGTCGACTCGTTGTACGGATGTCGCAAGTCCGGTCGAATCATCGATATCGATAAGTACGGAATTGAAATTGATCAGACCGCTTCGCACGGGCTGCATGCGTTGACGACGTCCTGATAGGAACCGTGCCAGTGAGCCTTCGACTTCGACACCGAGTATCGAATCGACGGCTCCGACCATGCCGAGGTCGGTTGCGAATCCTGTGCCATCGGGTAGTACTTTACAGTCGGCGGTTGGAACGTGGGTGTGGGTTCCGACAACTGCAGCGACGCGTCCATCGAGGTGCCAAGCTAGGGCTGCTTTTTCAGATGTTGCTTCGGCATGGAAGTCGACCACGATGGGCTTGCCTTGTCCGAATCCACCCGCTAATAGATCGTCGATGACTGCAAACGGGGAGTCAAATTCACCGACCCAAACTCGTCCGATCAAACTGATCACGGCTACTGGGCCTGAATCATCGCTTGCACCGCGCCCTGGGTTGTCGGTGGGGTAGTTGAGAGGGCGCAGAACGGGTAAGAACGGATCATCGAGGTGGTCGATGAATTCTCGTTTGTCCCAAACGTGGTTGCCGGTGGTAATTACGTCGGCACCGGCTTCAAGCATTTCGGTGACAGTTTCGACGGTTAGTCCAATCCCGGCTGCGAGGTTTTCGCCTTGAAGGGTGACAAAGTCGATATTTAGTTCGGATCTAAGATCTTTAAGCAGGCTCGTAACGGCTTTTCGCCCACCACTTCCTACTACATCACCGATCATCAATACACGCATGCGAGTCTTTCTAATGTTTCATTCGACCGTTCGCGCTTATAACGGTGTCGATCGCTGAATGCACGACCAACGCTGCTACTGGGCGACTTCGATTGATCGGGATTCCCTAATTACCACTACCTTGATTTGGCCGGGGTAGGCGAGGGTTTCTTCGATTTTTGCCACGATGTCTCTTGCGAGAGTCGCAGCCGAAATGTCATCGACGTTTTCAGGATCGACAAGCACTCGAACTTCCCGCCCTGCTTGAATAGCGAAAACACGTTCTACACCATCGAATCCCTTGGCGACTTCTTCAAGTGCTTCGAGTCTCTTGATGTAGTTTTCTACCGTGTCGTGTCGAGCACCAGGGCGAGCTGCGCTAATTGCATCGGCAGCGGCAACAAGAAACGATTCTACCGTTGTCATTTCACGATCGTGATGCTCTCTGATAGCCGTGACCACTCGATCTTTCTGACCGTAGCGTTTCGCAATATCGGCACCGATTTCTGCGTGAGGTCCATCGACTTCATGCGTGAGTGCCTTACCGATGTCATGCAAGAATCCTGCTGTTTTAGCGATCTGGGGGTCGGCCCCGATCTGAGAAGCCAGAATTCCTGCGACAAGCCCTACTTCAACCGAGTGCTGAAGCACATTTTCGCCGTAGCTATATCGATATTTAAGGCGTCCCACAAGTTTGACCAATTCTGGATGTAGACCTTTTACGTCGACATCGAATGTGGCTGATTGTCCGGCTTTGCGAACAGTTTCGTCGACCTCTGTACGTGCTTTTTCGACCGACTCTTCTATACGTGCAGGATGAATCCTGCCATCTTTAATCAGTTTGCCGAGCGCTATGTTTGCGACTTCGCGTCGGATCGGATCGAAGCAGGAAATCGTGATTGTCTCAGGCACATCGTCGATGATTAGATCGACTCCTGTAGTTGCCTCGATGGCTCTGATATTCCTGCCTTCTCGTCCGATCAGTCGCCCTTTCATTTCGTCGTTAGGTAACGGAATGCTGGTCACCGTCGCTTCTGAAACAACTTCAGCCGCGAGTCGTTGCATGCTCGCTGCGAGAATAACGCGAGCTTTATCGTCCGCTTCGTCCTGAGCCTCTAGTTCGGCGTTCCTGTATCGACGTGCCAGTTCGAACTGGATATCTTCTTCAGCTTGATCGAGCAGTTGTTGCCTTGCATCGGCTAATGAAAGTCCTGAAACGGTTTCGAGTCTTTCACCGGCTTGAAGTCTCAAATCTTCGACCGCTGAGATTTCCACGGCGATCTGATCTTTTTGAGTCTTTAATCCCAATTCGATTTCTTTTATCGAATCGGTCCTGCTTTGCAGAGTTTCTTCTCGTGCTTCGAGACGACTCTGTTGGTGTTGTATTTCGAACTTCTGCTCGTTGAGCTTTGCTTCTGTATCACTTCGTACTTGAAGCGCTTGCTCTTTAGCTTCTAGAAGAATCTCCTTACTTCGAGCCTTGGATCTGCGCATTTGCTGCGCCGATGCTTCTTCAACTGCTCGCTGTGATTTTGCCGAAAGGAGGTTGTGAAGTTGGAAGCCTAGTCCGCTTCCGATCACAACCGCTGCTAGGGCTGCGAGGACGGCTATGAGGATGGTGTCCATCCGTGCCTCCTGTGCCTTTGAGTATTAAGTTTTTAGTGCGCAAGCCGAGACGAATCGCCTCTCTTCGCGAGTGAATAGTAAGTTCGTATGAGTTTTCGTGCAAGGAGTTGAACTAGTAATTCGGATCATAAACGATATTTTAGAGCACAAAAAACGCCGCAACCAATGGCTGCGGCGTTTTTTGTAATTTCGGTTCGAAGTATTCGAACGTCGATATCTACTCTTCTTCGCCGTCTCCTGCTTCTTCTGAGTCGCCGTCAGCAGCGTCTTCGCTATCTTCGCCTTCTTCGCCTTCAGCAGCAGCAGCAGCAGCAGCATCATCGTCAGCCGATACTCTTGGTGGCTGAATCCATGCGATTCGATCGTCTGCTGGGGCAGCTAGCGTTACGCCGTCCGGCAAATTGATTTCGCCAGCCAGAATTGCTGAATCGATTTCCACCAAGCCTGAGCAGTCTACGACAATTTCGTTTGGAACATCGAATGGCTTTGCTCGAACAAGAATTTCGAACGCACCCTGAGTGACAACACCTGCACCACCGGATGTACCTGGAGCGTCTTCCTGACCGCTCAATGAGACTGGTACTGGAGTTTCAACTTCCTGCTGGATGTCGACTCGTTGGAAGTCAACGTGCTGAATATCGCCAGAAACTGCGTGCCGTGCAATTTCTCGAACAATGGTTACAGTCTCTGTACTACCAGAAACCTTGAGAGTTACTGGTGTAGTTCGGCCTGCGGCTCGGAGAACAGTGAGAAGCTCTCGTCCATTTGCCTGGAGCGACTCTGAATCTTCGTTAAGACCGTACATGTGAACGGGAGTAATTCCCTGGCGTCGGAGCGCTCGGTTCTTTTTACCGAGGGCCGTGCGGACGTCTACGCTAAGTGTGATCGCGTCTGTTGCCATTACGAGCATCTCCCATTTCTAGTCGGGGACCGAAAACCGGTCTTTCCTGTTGTTAGCAGTTCAATAAATAGTGGCATTGAGGCATGAAATCCCGCCTGCACAGATATTAAGCCTACCACCAAGTATTGGATTCGTATTGACTTCACGATTGTGAATGTTTTTAAGATTAACGCAACACTAAAAGTCGACCGTTTAGGTCAGTATTGGCTTCTCGGTGATATGATTGAGAGGCACGAGAGTTCGATCTCGCTTTGAACTAATGTTGGACGTGCCCGATCACGGCGTAGAGGTATATTTCCTCTCATGCTGGATCGATTGTTGGAGACCTGCTCATGCTTGTACCGATGAAGGTTGATTATGGGGTTCGTACCCTTGTTTACCTCGCGCAAAAAGATGGGACAGAATTCACTTCTACGTCCGATATCGCTCGTGCTCAGCACATTCCTGAACCTTACTTGTTGAGAATTTGTTCAGAGTTACAAAAATCTGGGTTAATCGAATCTCGTAGAGGTCCTCAGGGTGGTCATAAGCTTGCAAAACCCTCCGAAGATATTTCGGTCAGTGACGTTGTGAAATCGGTTGATTATTCTTTAGCTCCTGTCGACTGTGTCGAAGAACCTGATGGCTGTAGGCTCTCTGGGGCTTGTTCGCAGCGCGAGCTCTGGAGTGATGTCGAGATTATGCTGCTAGAGCACCTGAGCAAAGTACGAATCAGTGAGTTAAAGAACCAGCAGATGGTAATGTCGGCAGTTGCGGCTCCAGTAAAAAACGACCTTCTAGTTTCTAAGAACTAAATAGACTGTATCTAGATCGTCCGTATTGAATCTAACTTCTCACTTAGCTGCTTGAACCCGCTCTTTAGCGCGCCAAACCTTAAATGTGAGGCGATTTGCTCCGATCAACGGAGTAGAATTCATAGGTATTGCCCCGATCGATCTCGGTTTACGTATGCGAAAAGCGTTTATTTTGGGATCTATCGGAAATAGGAAGAGGAAAATTTAGGGACATGGTAGAGACCAACGGCTTTACGCCACTCACGCCCGGTCAGGTTCAGCGATACAGTCGCCACCTGATCATGGACGGCGTTGGCAGCGTAGGCCAGCGAAAATTGATCGATTCAAAGGTGCTTATCGTAGGTGCCGGTGGGCTTGGCTCACCTGTTGCGCTTTACCTCGCACTGGCTGGAGTCGGAACACTCGGTATCGTCGATTTCGACACCGTGGACGTTTCAAACTTGCAGCGCCAAATTTTGCACACTGATGCGGACGTTGGGCGCCCGAAGGTTATTTCAGCTAAAGAGACGATCAACGCACACAACCCGGAAACAAACGTCATCCTCCACGAGGAACCGATTAATTCCGACAACGCGATGGACATCATTCCCAACTACGACATCATCGTAAATGGGGCTGATAACTTCGCAACTCGATACCTTGTAAACGATGCATCATTCTTGGCTGGCAAACCGCTTGTCGATGGAGCCATTCTGGTGTTCGATGGACAGGCGACGACTTATCAGCCGGGTAGTGGTTGCTACCGCTGCATGTTCCCCGATCCTCCACCTCCTGGTGAAGTTCCTAACTGTTCAGAAGCGGGCGTAATTGGCGCACTTCCAGGACTCGTTGGTTCAATTCAGGCGTTGGAAGTAATCAAGCTTGCTATGGGGGTTGGTGAAACACTTACGAGCAGGATGCTTCTGATCGACGCTTTGACGATGGACTTCCGTGAGATCAAAATTCGCCAGAACCCAGATTGCAAACTTTGCGGATCTGATCCGGAAGTCACAGAATTAATCGATTACGAGATCTTCTGCGGAATCCTTCCTCCTGTATCCGTTGAAGATCAGATGGTGTTGGCCGACTAATTAGTTGGTGCTTCGGCTGAGGGCGTAAAATCACAAATGCAACTTGATTTGTGCGTCTCGAATTCTGTCGGGAAGCACAATGCTCAGGTCGAAACCATTAGAGATTAGTCACTAACTCACTCATTTACGAAAGATATTTTCCTTGGCCTCAACCTTTGTCGCACCGTTTATCCCGGTGAAAACAGACGCACTCTCAGCCATCGGCAACACACCGTTGGTCGACGTTTCGATACTGAGTCCAGATCCCAAGATAAAAATATACGGCAAGCTCGAGTCGGTAAACCCAACCGGTTCGGTCAAAGATCGTGCCGCTCGATCGCTTATCCAGAACGCTGAATCAGAAGGCCTAATCAAGCCAGGCGACACGATTCTCGAACCGACATCGGGTAATACTGGACTCGGTTTAGCGATGATCGGTCGAATCAAGGGCTACAACGTAAAAGTTGTTATGCCTGCGAGTGTTCCACCGGAGCGAGTTCATCTTCTCGAGGCATTTGGGGCAGAAGTGATTCTGTCGCACAAAGACAAAGGCACGAACGAATCGATTCTTGTCGCCAAGCAGTTGGCAGAAGAGAATCCTTCGTATTATATGCCGTATCAATACGGTAACCTCGCCAACCCGAGAGCTCATTACACGACGACAGGTCCGGAGATCGCTCGTGACTTGCCGGACGTAAACGCGTTCGTTGCTGGGTTAGGAACTGGTGGCACCTTGATGGGTGTTGGTAAGGCTCTACGTGAACACAACCCCGATATTGAGATTATTGCGACGGCTCCGCATCCGGACGATAAAGTGCAGGGGTTGCGATCTATCGAACACGGATTTATTCCACCAATACTCGATCTCGATAAGCTCAACAGTCGAATTCTTGTAGACGGCGAAGAGGCGTTCTACTGGACACGACGGCTCCTTACAGACGCTGGTTACTTTGTTGGAGTTTCGTCCGGAGCGACGTTCGCCACGGCTCGTAAAGTCGCTAAGAAATGGTCGAAAGAAGGCCGTGAAGGCAAGATTGTTTGTATGTTCGCCGATGGTGGTTGGAAGTACCTTTCAACCGGAATTTACGGTGAAGATTTCAAGTTCAAACAATCGGAAATCGAAGGTAAAACCTGGTGGTAGACCTCTGAACTCCCAAGTCCTTCCAAATATGGGTAATATCATGACCCCTAATCGAAAACTATTGGGGGTCGTTTTGCGTGGTGCCAATGGCACCTTTTCTTTTTGTTGCTGGGCCTCTTGGAGGTTGTGAGTTTTGTCGAATAGTTCTTTGAACTCAGAATTGGTATTTAAGACTGCTCGTGAACAGGCGAAGTTAATCGCTGACGGCGAGATATTGTCGGAAGAGTTAGTAAACGCTCATTTGGACCAAATCGAACGGGTGAATCCAGCGGTCAACGCTATGGTCACGATGGTTGCTGAATCGGCTTTAGAGCAGGCGTGTGAAGCCGATATGGCACATCTAGCTGGCGAAGAAATTGGGCCTCTGTACGGCCTCCCTATAGCCATTAAAGATCTTCAGAACACCAAAGGAATTCTTACTACTCAGGGATCTCCGATATACAAAGATTTCGTGCCTGATTCAGATGCCTTGATCGTTGAACGAGTGAAAAAAGCAGGAGCGATCGTAATTGGCAAGTCGAACACTCCCGAGTTCGGCGCGGGATCTCAGACGTTCAATGCTGTGTTTGGGTCGACCAAGAATCCCTACGACGTGAGCAAGACTTGTGGCGGTAGCTCAGGTGGTGCTGGTGTTGCTCTTGCAACAGGAATGACTACTATCGCAACCGGTTCGGATCTTGGCGGTTCTCTAAGGAATCCTGCTGCATGGTCGAACGTTGTTGGTATTCGACCTGGACCGGGTCGAGTTCCTTCAGTTGGGGGCGACTTGGGCTGGCTCAATCTCTCTACTGATGGTCCGATGGGTCGTACCGTAGATGATGTCGCACTGCAACTCAGCGTTATGGCGGGTGACGACCCTCGTTCGCCGCTGTCGCTGCGGGAATCTGGTGCGGGATACGCTGGTTCGCTAGCACGAGATTTCAAAGACGTTCGCATCGCTTGGAGCAAAGACCTTGGCGGTAGGCCTATAGATGCAGAGAACAGTCGAGTCACAGAGTCGGTGAAGTATGTGTTCGATGATCTCGGCTTAGTCGTCGATGACGACGAGCCTAATTTCTCGACTACCGACGAAATATTCCAAGTACTTCGGGCTTACAGCTTTGCCGTCAAACACGAAACACACCTACGAGATCATCCTAGAAAGCTAAAAGAAACCGTTCGATGGAACGCCGAGCAAGGACTGAAGCAATCGGCGATTGACGTTGCTCACGCAGAACGACTTCGAACTCGATTATGGGAACAGCTTTTAGGTTTCTTCGACAAGTACGAGTTCCTCGCCATGCCGGTAACGTCAGTCCCGCCGTTCTCAATCGATCTGGAGTACCCGAATGATATCAACGGTGTAGTTCCAGAAACGTATCTCGACTGGATGTGGCCGTGCTACACAGTCTCGGTAACGGGCTTACCGGCGATGTCGGTCCCTGCCGGATTTACGAAAGACGGACTTCCAGTTGGGCTGCAACTGGTGGGTCGACCTCGCGACGAGATGGGGTTACTTCAGTTGGCAAGCGCCTTCGAAGGCGAAACGAATTTCTGGAAACAGCGGCCGGGTGTGGTTGGGTAACGTCATTTAGAGATTGGAGACATCAACATGGATCTCAAACTATTAGGTAAGCGTGCGGTGGTCACGGGGGGTAGTAGAGGAATTGGCAAGGCGATTGCTCGGACGCTGGCGGAAGAGGGTGTGTCTGTTGTGGTCTCGGCTCGCGGCAGAAAAGCCCTCGACGCAACTGCGGAAGAACTCACGAATGAAACGGGTTCGACGATCACAGGAGTAGTCGCCGATACGGGGTCTGACGACAGTGTGTGCAACTTGATCGCTGAAGCAAAGTCCATTCTTGGTGGGATCGATATTCTCGTTAACTGCGCCGCTCGGCCCGGTGGACAGAGCACTGTGCCGACCCTAGCGGAAGTGACCACCGAGGAGTTCAACGATCACATGAATGTGAAAGTAATGGGCTACCTGAGATGTGCACGTGAAGTAGCTCCGATCATGATCGACCAAGGCTGGGGACGGATCATCAATATTTCAGGAATGGCATCTCGTAACACCGGAACGGTCGTCGGTTCGATGCGAAACGTCGCTGTTACAGCGATGACGAAGAACCTCGCAGCCGAACTCGGGATGCACGGCATAAACGTCACCGTCATTCATCCGGGTATGACTCGTACAGAGGCGACCGAGGGCGTTGTCGCCAGACGTGCCGCTGCCGAAGGCATTAGTGAAGCGGAAGTTGAACAAAATCTAGCGCAAGGTAATTTGTCGGGCACAATCATCGATTCCTCCGATATTGCGTACGTTGCAACGATGCTGGCTTCTCCACTTTCAATTGCAATTAACGGCGATGTGATTGCGGCGGCAGGCGGAGTCGGAACGGCGATCTACTACTAGATTATGCAAGGGTGAGGAGATCGCTTAGGTGCGTACATCGACTGTCCGAAGCACTGGCGCGTAGCGTATAGCGTCGACAAGAGTGAATCACCAAGTATGATTGTGTGTCTCTGGCGTCGAGGTAGGGTTCTTAGCGTCCGATGTTGAAATCAGGAAATAAGTTACTAGTAACGACCGCACGGAGAAATTCGCCAAATGACCAAGCTTGCTGCCAACCTTTCGATGATGTTCAGCGAGGTCGATTTTCTCGACCGGTTCGAAGCGGCAGCAAACGCCGGGTTCAAGGGCGTCGAGTATTTATTTCCGTACGACTTTCCGGCTGAGCAGATTAAAGAGAAGCTCGATAAGTACGACCTGACTCAGGTTCTATTCGACTTTCCGGCAGGCGACTGGGCAGATGGCGATCGTGGATGTGCAGTATTTCCAGACCGTGTTGGCGAGTTCCAAGATGGCGTAGGAACTGCTGTTGAATATGCGAACGTTCTGGGCTGCGAGCGACTAACTATTCTTGCGGGTAAAGCGACTTCCGGCGTTAGCGCTATGAAAATGCAAGAAACGCTGATCGACAACATGAAGTTCGCTTCAAAAGCCGTCGCAGGCAGCGACATTACAGTGCTGCTCGAAGCGATCAATACAATCGATATTCCTGGTTACTCGGTGTTCCGTACGAATCAGAGCCGAGCTGCTGTTGAGGCGACCGGTGCTGACAACGTGAAAGTTCAATACGACATCTACCACATGCAGATCATGGAAGGCGATGTGACCCGAGCGATCGAAGCTAATTTGGATGTGATCGGTCATTTCCAGCTTGCCGACAACCCGGGGCGGCACGAACCCGGCACTGGCGAGATCAACTACGACTTCCTGTTGCCGCACATCGATTCAATTGGCTACGACGGATGGGTTGGCTGTGAATATGTTCCGGCTGGCGACACGGTCGCTGGTCTCGGCTGGGCTGCGAAGTACCTCTAGTACGAACTAACCTGGATCGATAGTCGGCGAGGACACACTCGTTTCGACTGCAGTATTAGTAGCCACGTCCGGTCTGTATCGAGTTCGGGATGTGAAGGGATTGTAAATGCCGAAGCTTGAAGCAAATTTGCAGTGGATGTTCAACGAGTACGATCTCATTGATCGATACGATGCTGCCGCCCGAGCGGGGTTCAAGGGCGTTGAGCTACAGGCTCCGTACTCTCTTGAAATCGACCAGATTGTCGACCGGCTCGAACGAAATTCGCTAAAGCACGTGATCATCAATTCACCGGTTGCCGATCCTGACAGCGGGATCAACAACATTGCTCTTCAAGCCGATCGAAAAGATCTATATGCGGAACGAACTGCACTGGCTGCTGAGTACGCAGCCGGGCTTGGCTGCATCGGTGTAAACATCGGCTGTGGTCCAATCGGTGATGTCGATCCCGATGAAGCGCATGAGACGTTTATCTACAACATTCGACATGCCGCCGAAGAGTTTGGAAAGGTCGGTGTAATTGCGTTGGTCGAACCAATAAACACTCGAGACCAGCCGGGATTCTTTGTAAACACCTCGAAGGGTGGGTTGGAAGCGATCGCTGAGGCGAATCACCCGAATTTGGCGTTGCTGTACGACTTCTATCACATGCAAATCATGGAAGGCGAACTTTCGCTTACGGTCAAAGAAAACCTTTCATCGATCAAGCACATTCAAATCGCCGATAATCCGGGGCGACATGAGCCTGGAACCGGCGAGATCAACTATAAACACATCCTGCCGTATTTAGACGAAATCGGCTACGACGGTTGGGTTGGTTGCGAGTACGGTCCGAGCGGCAATACCGAGCAGACGCTTGGTTGGGCTTTGGATTGGCTGTAAACGTGGTGGCGAAAATTCTTACCCTTGAGATCGACTCCTAATATGAACACACAAGACATAACTCAATTCGACAGTGAAGATGCTGACCTCCGAGCAGATATTCGTCGAATGGGCGACATGCTTGGTGAGACTCTTCGAAGCCTTTGGGGTGAAGAGATTTTCGAGATGGTCGAGTACGTTCGTGCTTCGACCCGAACGTTGCGGGAATCGCCGAATCCTCAATTACGCGAGGAACTATTCAAGAAGCTCGACGAATCGTCGCTTTGGATGGTCATCCGAACCGTTAGAGCGTTCACCAGTTATTTTCATCTTGCGAACGTTGCCGAGCAGCACCACCGAATCGAATTCAAAGGTGTTGCTGGTGCGCGTAGAGAGTGGCTTGAAGAGGCGTTTGGTCGAATTCGTGATGCCGACATTTCGGTAGAAGAGATCTCCGATGTCGTAAATAGTTTAGAAGTTCGACCCGTCTACACCGCACATCCAACCGAAGCTGCGAGACGTTCGATTTTGAACAAGTTACGTCGTGTTGGTGAGCTGCTAAACGAACGATCGAACCCTCGATTATTGGAGTCGGAAACGCGTCGAATCGACCGACGGTTGTCCGAGGTTGTCGAAGAGATACTGCAGACCGACGAACTGCGCCATCAACGGCCTTCACCGATCGACGAAGCTCGCAACATCATGTTCTACATGGAAGACATGTTTAAGTTCGCCATCGCTGAAGTTGAAGAAGCGCTCGACGACCAACTAGAGACGTTCGGTATTTCTCGAACACCAACTACTAGGTCGATGCAGTTCGGAACGTGGGTAGGTGGTGACCGCGACGGAAACCCGAACGTTACACACGAGCTAACACGGCAGATTCTCGATTTGCAGCACGAGCGGGCATTGAAGATGTTTGCCCCAGCTATTGCGGCTCTCGCCCAAACATTGAGTCAATCGACACGGATCGTCGAAATTACGGACGAACTCAAAGCATCGCTCGAAAAAGATCGTGCTGAACTACCTTCGGTTTGGGATGAGTTTTGGAATCTCGATGCCGACGAGCCTTATCGCCTCAAATGCGCATTTATTTACGAACGGGTATTGAACGGAATTTCCGCCTCTGAGGGTTCTAGGGCCAGCAAACTAAGTTATTCGAATGTTGAATCTCTGCTAGCTGATCTCGAACTTATGCTCGACTCGCTCGAAGCGAATCAGAGTGGTGCATCGGCTAACGGTGAGGTTCGACGTGTGATGCAACGAATCTCGGCATTTGGAATGACGCTCGCCACGATGGACATTCGTCAGCACGCCGAAGTGACCGGTACTGCCGTGAACGAACTCATTGATCGGGTTGAATCGATTGAAGGCGGATTTGGAAGTCTATCGATGGACGAGCGATCGGCAAGGTTGGTCGAGGAACTGAATTCTAAGCGAATTCTTAGTTCCAGAGCCGCCTCGTACTCACCTGCAACTACTGAAGTGCTCGATCTGGTCGATACGGTTCGCCAAGTGCAAGAAGACTATGGTAACCAGGTCATCGAGAGTTGGATTGTGGCGATGACACGCGACATCGATGACCTTCTCGCCGTGTTGGTGCTCGCCAAAGAGGCGGGGCTTGTGGTCCCTGAAGAAGGTATTTCACGAATCTCAGTTGTTCCGCTGTTTGAAGAGATCGAAGACCTTCGCCGCAGCCATGAAGTTATGGATAGCTTTCTGTCGATTCCCCAGATCAAATCGTTAGTACAGGCTTCAGGTGGAGTCGTTGAGGTCATGCTCGGCTACTCCGATTCGAACAAAGACGGCGGAATCACGACGTCGCAGTGGGAGTTGTACAAGGCCCAACGCGAATTGCGAACGATCGGCCAGAAACATGGAGTAGCGATTCGGCTGTTCCACGGTCGGGGTGGCACAGTAGGTCGTGGCGGTGGCCCTACTAAAGACGCAATCATGGCTCAGCCATATGCGACGGTTGATGGGCGAATCAAGATCACTGAGCAGGGTGAGGTGATTTCCGATAAATACGGTCTTCCTGAACTCGCCAGAAATCATCTAGAGCTATCGGTTGCCGCAGTGATTGAGGCAAGTTTGCTCCACGATGAACCACGCTATACCGATGAGAAACTCGAAGAGTGGTTCGCCGCTATGGACTGGATATCAGAGCGGGCTTATGTGAAATATCGCAGCCTGATCGAGAATGAAGGATTTATCGATTACTTTATGGATTCGACGCCGGTTGAAGAACTCGCCGGAATGAACATCGGATCGCGTCCGGCGCGCCGGGCCTCAGCGGACGGAAAGCGAAGTATCGACGACCTTAGAGCTATTCCGTGGGTCTTCGGTTGGATGCAGAGTAGGCAGGTTGTACCGGGATACTACGGTATCGGAGAAGCACTACGAGAGGCTCGCGAGGCGGGAATGGAAGATGTTCTCACTGAGATGTACAACGAGTGGTCGTTTTTCAACACGTTCATATCAAACGTTGAAATGACGCTTGTGAAATCTAGCATGGAGATTGCTGGTCGATACGTCGATACGTTGGTCGATCCAAGCTTGCATTACATTTTCGAAGACATCAAAGAGGAGCGAAACAAAGCTGTTCAGGAACTGCTTCGAATAACCGATCAGAAAAATCTGCTGGATAGCCAGCCGGTTCTAAAGCGAACGTTGGCGGTTCGCGAATACTACGTTGACCCGCTCAACTACCTGCAGGTTTCATTGTTAGCCCGCCGCCGATCTTCTGAAGAAGTCGACTCTTCGGTTGAACGCGCATTGCTGCTATCGATCAACGGTGTTGCCGCTGGTCTGAAGAACACAGGATAGTAGTAATGGCATCCTCTTCTCAAACACAAAATAACCCCGTTATTTCGTTCGTAGCTGAAACGATCGCGACTGGTCTGGGATCTGGAAAATGGCCATTCGTCGCACCGGCGACTGTTGGCACGTTTGCAGCTTTAGTTGCGTACTGGCTACTCGATATCTCAGTGTTTGATAGCGAGGGCGATTCTGTTTGGTTCTTCGCGTTGATCGGTGTTGTGACAACGGTCGGTATCTGGGCAACTGACTACATCGATAACGAAGGCGATCACGATCCGAAACGTGGTGTGATCGACGAGTGGGTTGGTGTTTGGGTGACGGTTTTGTTCTTGCCCGTCACTTGGCCGTGGATGATCGCCGGATTCTTCATGTTCCGAGCACTGGACATTCTCAAGCCACTGGGCGTCCGCAAAATTGAAGCTTGGCCCGGCGGATGGGGCATCATGTTCGACGATATAGCTGCGGGGGTTATCGGAGCCGTAATACTGAATGCTGTGCGCCTGATCTTCTTCGCTTAGGCCTTTGCCAATTTACTGAGGATTTGTGCGAAGAACGCGTTGACTAGTTGAACAAATCGTTCTGGTTCAGCGTCGTGCATGCCGTGCCCAACATCGTTCCACTTCACATAGCGACCATTGGTTAGTAGATCGTCAGCTCGGGTGGCTTCGACGTCACTGAGTGCCGCACCCAAATCGGGACTTGCTTGGATGAGCAGCACCGGCGTTTTAATTTCACTTAGGACAGCGTCAGGATCCCAAAGTTCGGCGATTGTTCCCTCGCCGGCTGGAACCCACACTCCGGGATCTACTTTAGTAACGGCAACTGCCCTTCGCTGAATCGTATCTTCAGAGGCATCCGGGCTAAGCTTTCGAAGTTCAACGGCAGTATCTTCAACGCTGAGATTTTTCTTCCGAAGATCTAACATAGACTGAAACTGATCGGTTCCTTCGACATAAAGAGGCGGGTCTTCAAAAACCGCCGCGGCAACAAGGTCTGGCGTGACTGCACAGACGCCGCTCGATGTTACTGCGCCCAATGAGTGACCAACGAGGAAGGCTGGCTCTCCTACAACGTTTCGGAGGAATTCGACGATCTCGTTTGGGTAGTCGATAAATCGGTAGCTATCGGGAGTTCTACCCGAGTCGCCGTGTCCTCGTAGATCGACAGCGAATACATGCCAATCGTTGGCAAATTCGTCGATAACTGGCGACCAGTTCATCCAGCGTCCACCGATACCGTGGATCAATACCAATGGTGGTCCGTTATCAGGACCCTCAGCGTAGTTCACCTCGATAGTGCTGGCGGCGAATTTCTTTTCTGGGTAAGTGGTCATGGACTTAGGCTGGGCTGAGGGTGATTTTGTGGAGAGATTAGCAGATGTGAGAACGGCTGAACGGTCGTTAGGGTCGGGTGGGCAGGCAGATTGTGGAGGATGAACGATTGACGCTGAAAATGAATTGAGAACGACAGATGTTTGTTCTAGGCGGGGCTAAAGGGTTTAGACCGATTTAGGAACCTATTCAGCCCAGAAGCGTTTTGTTGCTCGGATGAAGTCGTGGTTGCGAGCTATGTGTGGGGAGTGCCCGACTTTTGGCCAAGTGAGAAGACGGGAATTTGGAATGAGCCCGATTACCCGGTCGGATTCTTCATCAGAGAGGATTCCACCTTTATCCGTAGCTCCGTTGATCATCAGAGTGGGGCACTGGATCGAAGAGAACATATCGTCGAACGTCTCGGTGTCTTCGGATCGACTAATAGGACCTTCTTCTAACGCAGGATCCATCTGGAACCACATCTGAGCGATGCGTCTGATGCTGTCCTCAGAAGCGCCGTCGTATTGCTCAGCAACCGCTGGAAGCAGATCGTTTGGCGTTGCAGCGTCACGTATCTGTTGAGCTCTGACGCCACGTTGCTCGGGTGGTCGCTGGCGCTCCTGCCTACGTACTTCGGAGTTGGCTCCTGAGTATGGCTCGACCAGTACTGCCTTCGATACAAGTTCGGGATGTTCCGCCGCAACAGCAGCCGTGACCCAGCCACCGAGTGAATGACCGACCAAGTAAACCGGACCGTCGCTGAGCTTAGGAATGAGATCGGCAATGTCGTCGGTCCAAGTTTGTCGACTCGAACCCTTTCCATATCGTCCGCTTCGGCCCATGGCTCGTAGGTCAACTGCGTAGAGTTTGAACTCTGCTGCCAACTTATCGACAACGCGTCCCCATGTGTTCCAGTTAGAACCGTAGCCGTGTACTAGAACTAGAACGGGAACTTCTAGCGACGGCGTGTCCCATTCCGCCACGTTCAGTGCGATTTTTCCGGAATGAACGTAGCGTTCGGTAAACGACATGGGGAAGGGCTGGCCCGGCTTAGCCGAGCACTTCCTTCATCTTGGCACCGATCAATGCTGGTGACTCGACAACGTGAACGCCAGCGGCTTCAAGTGCCTTGTTCTTCTCGGAAGCTAATGCAGCCTTACCGGTAATAATTGCTCCGGCGTGTCCCATGCGCTTGCCTGCAGGAGCAGAGCTACCTGCGATTGCAGCAACAACGGGCTTTGTCACGTGTTCCTTGATGTAGTCGGCGGCAAGTTGCTCACGGATTCCACCAATTTCACCGATAAGCACGATTGCTTCAGTTTCGTCGTCGGCTTGGAATAGCTCAAGAACGTCAGTGAATGTTGTGCCGTGAACTGGGTCGCCACCGATACCAACACAGGTCGATTGACCCATACCATGCTGCACAAGTTGAGCGATTGCTTCGTATGTGAGCGTGCCAGATCGAGATACGACCCCGACGTTTCCTGGCTGAACGATGTTGCCTGGAACGATTCCGACTTTGGCTTTCGATGCCGGGCTTAGAACGCCGGGGCAGTTCGATCCGATGAGTCGAGTGGGCTTGTCCTTGATGTACGCCATGACCTTGACCATGTCGAGTACTGGAACACCCTCGGTGATGCAGACAACGAGTTCTACGCCAGCGTCGACCTGTTCGATGATTGCG
>Ga0114993_10002582_pt1 | contig 19631 bp, 17 predicted proteins | sample ArcticOcean_MG_C_FD_87042 | JGI IMG/M metagenome (GOLD analysis project Ga0114993, IMG submission 87042) | Marine microbial communities from western Arctic Ocean - ArcticOcean_MG_CB2_150 | ecosystem: Environmental > Aquatic > Marine > Oceanic | place: Arctic Ocean: Canada Basin | collected...
ACTCCACGCTGAATTACCTGAGCCCGGTCGAATATGAAAGGAGGTGGCAGAGCACACAACAACCGGTTGGACTTACAATGAATGCCAAGCCAGAAACTGTCCACTAAACTGGGGTAACTCCACTTGCGAGATCGACTTCCGCCTCGGCGGTAAGTACGTATGTAGTATGCGCGACCCGTCGGGCAAGGAATACTGGTTGGCGGGTGAATACCGTGAAATCGTCCCGATGGAGCTCATCGTCTGCACTCAAGGCCCAGCCGACGAGCACGGCAACGCTAAGTCGGATCCAGACTATGGCATGGGTGAGTCCATCATCACTCTTGCGTTTGAGGACCTCGGTGACAAAACGAAGATGACCCTCACTCAGAGCGGGTTCCCTGCCGACGAAGCGGCCCAAATGGCCGGAATGGGTTGGAATCAGGCGTTTGAAAAGCTGGCCGCGACGCTGGCGTAAATCGCTTGCTTAACGCTATGTCCTAGGCAAAAGCGTCGCCGGGAGAGATCGTTTAGTCTTCCGGCGGCGCAGGGTTCACCAAACCTGCAGTCAGCGAGATTGGCACAATGCGTTCGAGTTCGTCCAGCGTCCACGAGCCGTCCTTGTGGATGCTTTTGGTCGGGCGACGCGCCGAGTACAGCGAGGTCGTCCAGCCGTGCGTGCCGATCACCTGGCCGGTAATCCCGTCCGCCGCCTCGGTGCACAGGTAGACGATCTTGGGCGCGTTGCTCTCCGGCACAAGAGCCTCGTCAGGCTCGGGCGAGGCGACCAGGTCGGCGACGGGATAGCTTCCAGGCCGCTTCACGGCCTGCTCGCGCAGCCACTCACGTGCGCTGTCGGGGATGGAGTCGACCATTCGCGTCTGGCCGCCAGGATACACCGCGTTGACGGTTATTCCGTGCTCCTTCAATTCGCTGGCCGTCGAGCGAGCAAAGCCGACGATACCCTCCTTGGCGGCAGAGTAGTTGGCCTGCCCCGGCGAGCCGAGGGCAGAGATCGACGAGAAGAGCACGATACGTCCATACTGCTGCTCAATCATGTGCGGGACGCTGTGCCGCATTATGTTGAATGTGCCATACAGGTGCACCTGGACGACCGCATTCCACTCCTCTTCTGTCATGTTAAAGATCATACGATCACGGAGGATACCTGCGGCGTTTACGAGGATATCAAGCCGTCCGAACTCGTCCATCGCCGTCTGAATGATTTTTCCCGCGGAGTCGAACTCGGCGACTGACTCATAGCTAGCGACGGCGGTGCCACCATCTTCCTTGATCTCACCGACGACGAGGTCGGCAGGTGTGGCGGACGACTCGGAGCCGTCAACTGCACCGCCGAGATCGTTGACCACGACCGACGCACCCTCGTCAGCAAGAAGTTTTGCGACACCTCGACCTATCCCGCGTCCAGCGCCGGTTACGATTGCCACTCGACCTTTCAGCCTATCGCTCATTACCTACCGCTAGCCTTGCTCGAACAGGGTCGGGAAAAGTTCGTCCATCTCGTCCATCGTGAATTGGTCCCATTTGTGAACGCTTCGTGTAATGGCTGGATTTGAGTATGTCCAGACATCGCTACCTCTAACTCCGAATACGATGCCATTCACATGAGACGATACGTCCAGACATAGGACGACAGCCAACGATGCTGCACTCTCGCAGTCATGATCTCTGTTGGCAGACACGGAAATGGAGTTGCACGTCACACCATACTTGCCAAGGTCTCTCCCAACGCTGCGTGTCATACCGACCACACCTTCCGACGCAGCCGCGTAGTTACTACGACCGACCTGGCCAAGGCCTGCATCCGACGTGATCGAGACGATGCGCCCGCTCCTCTGCTGCCGGAACTGCACGCTGGCCGAGCGGGTAGGCATGAACGTGCCCTTCAAATTGTGGCTAATGACGAAGTCGAAGTCTTCGGGGGTCATCTCGGCGATGGGCCGGTCTCGGCTCACCAAGCGATTGTTTATCAGAACGTCAAGACCACCGAATGTTTCCACTGCTCGTGCGACGACATCATCCGCCCCTTGCGCTGTCGAGACGTCACCGGAGACTGCTATTGCCGTGCCTCCATTCGCATTGATCTCACGCGCGACCGAATCCGCCACATCGGAATCGATGTCATTGACGACAACTGACGCCCCCTCATTGGCTAACACGCGCGCGGCGGCACGACCAACGCCTCGGCCAGTACCGGTCACAATCGCTACTTTCCCGTCGAATCTGTCCATGAAGCCAGTCTTACTCGATCTCGATTAATTCGGTCGGATCTGGAACCTCGTACCGTAAGGCGACCTGGCCGTCGTCCTCAATATACGACGATACTATCTCAACGATACGGCCCTTGTCCTGGACCTGATAGGGCCGACCAGTGAGCCTATCGATTGGAACCGTGGGGAACTGTCTTGCGGCTCTGGCATCCATCACAAAGAGTAGGATGGCAAATCTAGACTTGAGCTTCTCTTTGGAATACACGAAGCCGCCCACATCGGGCACGATCCCCCGAAGCAACTGCGAGCCTATGGGGTTGTCGAACCGGGACGGCGTGGTGATGCGCGCATAGTCGACACGATAGGCATCTCGGCCAGATTTGCTGGCATGAAAAGGCTGCCGCGATACTTCGGCCAATTCCGCGAGCAAATCATGGTGAGTCTTCATCGTTTGAGTCTTGTCGAAGAACGGCCACGGCGCGAACGGCAAGCAGAACCGGAGCGTGTCGCTTGCGCCAAGGTCGCACAGGGCGTCTGGAGCGTTGACGTAGACGTACCGAGCCGCCACGTACTCGCCCGCGATTCCGCTCACGAAGGCATCGTCGAGTCTATCTCTTACCGACGCAGCGATCCGCCGAACATCATTCCCAGCCGTCAGTTCGTCCTGGTGCAGGCTAGTCATATAGAAGTCGATGAGTTGGGTCGCTATTGTGATCCCGACGAGGTTTTGGACAAGTATCACGTTGCCGGTTAGAAGCTTGTCCACGGCACGCCATAGGCGAAGGTACTGGCGGCTAGCCTTGTCCCAATCCTCTTGCTCCATCGCGGTATCGACTGCGGAAAGTTCGTGTGGCACTACCTGCGTAAGTAGAGCGAAGTCTGGAATCTCCGAGACCACAAATGTGTTCTCACTGGGCACTGATACTGGAACTGTGGACAAGAAGTCGAGTAGCTCGTTTCGGTCGATAGCATTTGTCGCATCCAAAAGGCTTCCGGCGCGTTCCCATGCGTCGGGGCTCGACTCGGGGCCATAGACGTATACCAAAGTCTCTTCGAAATCGTCTTCCTTCGGGAAGCTGACGACGGCATGGGCGGCAAAAACGGTCGTAAACAACACCACGGTTGCCGACCATCCGAGCAGTGTCGCAGCTGTCACGGTCGACCACCGGCCTTTTAGGGCGGCGGCGTAATTCGAGTAAAACAAGAGCGCAAGCGCGAAGGCCACTATTGCCAACGTCCCGAAGCCCGTTGGGCTTATGTTGGAATACATGACAAGTATTGCCAGAACGGCGAGGCTCAGGACGCCCACCGCTTGGAAGTAGCGGCGGGTCAGTTTCGGTGCTGCGCCAGACCCTTTGCCCAGGTCGTAGCTGCCATACCTCAGCGCAACGAACATACCGGGGAAGATCGTCACCAGCCACGTGATCGAAGTCAGAACCAGCAGACCCAGAAATAGCGCTATGGGATTTTGAAGGGATAGGCCAACATCGCTGGTAGAGAACGCGAAATACCAGAACGCTCCAAGTGGCACCCCGACCACAACGAGACTAACCGCTATTGTTATGGTTTCGACAGCCTTATCGCCGACGAGACGCGCACCGCTGGTCGGGTCGGTTATCCAGAGCGGCAGTATCGTCGAGGAGAGAGCGCCGAATTGTATCGGGCCGACCTCCACGGGAGCATTGGGCGCATTATCTTGGCGGGTCTTACGGGTGATGTCTTTTGCCTAATTCTATTTATGTACGATTGAACGGCATTACAGTTGGTGGTACGTCTCCGTCGAGTGCAGCCCAAGCGCTCGTCTATTCGCCGCCACCCTGCCGGGACTGAGCGTGCCGAATAGGGTGGCACCGATGCCAAGGGATATTACCAGAGGGACGGCCAGCAAGACCACCGGCCCGGCATCCATTAATACGCCGAGAGCAAGTATGAGTACCAAGGTCAGAGTGAGAAACAAGGGCAGACCTACGTCGAGGTACAGGACGCCGCTCAGAACGAGCGGTACCGCGATGATCGGTAGGATGCCCTTGCCAGCCAGAGCACCCTGTGCCGTAATGAAAAACAGCAGTAACGCCAACAGAGCGGCCAATGCGAAATCGAGGACTAGAGCAAAACCGATCGCGGCGCTCATAAGGCTGGGCCGCGACCGACTACCGACCCTTGGGCCAGTTGCCATCTCTAGTACCAGTACAAGAGCGATGAAGCCTGCCAAAGTCACTGATACAGGCCACTGTATAGTCAGGCCCCACATCGTCCAGAGAAACAGACCCATTTCTATTGTCAGTGCCCCAATGACTGTTTTTCGACCTGGCCCGCGCCCCGACGATAGCGGCTTCTTGCCGAAGACGACGTTATCCAGTGTCGCCGTGATAGCTGAGACTAATATGGGATAGACTTGAACGCGCATTTTTCAAAGGTAAGAGATTGGTTCAAAATCCCGTGCTCCCCGTTATGGGAGTCGGACTGGTCAATCCTCATGTGATACAGTGCCGTTCGTCATGAACGAACGACTCAAACGGCTCTCCTCTCAGGTACCGCTGAGCTACGGCATCTTCCTGTTGATCGGCTCCATGGCCGTTCCGGTCAACTTTTTCCTGGTCATCAGCTTCACACGGCCATGGACATGGGCTCTTTTATTGTGGTCGGCTTACCTAGTATACGGTGCGATCGCGATGAGGAAGGTTCCGCTTAAGATCATATTGTTGACCGGAGCAGTCATGGCCATATCCATCGGGTTGGCCGAAGTGTACTTCTCAATTCAACCGCCCACACGCGGGCAGTTGATATACACAGATGCATCGGGCACTGCTATTACCCAATATATCCCGGCGGACATCCTCGGATACGCTGCCAGACCGAACTTCCAGACCCGCGGGACGTTGAACTACCGCGACGAAGTCGTCTACGACGTCCGATATACCACTGATGAACACGGGCTACGGATCGCTCCCCAACATGCAGGCCAGACCGACGCCTGTGTCCTGTTCTTCGGAGGGTCATTTACTTGGGGAAATGGCATCTCGGACGATGAAACGTTGGCCTATCAGGTCGGCGAGTTGTCGGGCAGCGCAGTCTGGACCTACAACTTCGGCCTTGGCGGTGCTGGTCCGCACAGGATGCTGGCGGCCGTTGAGCACGGTTTCGTCGACGACGCTATTGAGTGTGCGCCTACCCATATGATTTACGTCGCTATTCCCGACCACGTCTCGCGTTCCGCGGGCCTTGTCTCATGGGATAGACACGGTCCGCGATACGTCTTGCTGGAAGATGGGACTGCAGAGTACACAGGGCATTTCGACGACCAACCGGATAGTCCACGCTCTCTTCTAAGCAGGGTAACTGACCGAGTAGAAACCCAACTCGGTAAGTCGCAAGTGTACGACCGCCTGTATCGATCGCACGCGCGAATTCCAAGCCACCACAGCACAGGATGTCGACTTGCTTCTCGCAATCGTTGCCGCCACGGAGCGCATGGTTACCGAGAGCTATGGGGGTAATTTTCACGTACTCATGTGGGAAGACGAAGCGCATCGACACTTCGACTCCCTGGTCAAGGGGCTCAGGGACCGGCAGATCAACCTGACCCCTCGTGAACAGCGAAATACTGCCGCCAAACTTCGATCACACGATACGTCGTCCGATAGAAAACCACCCCAATCCCAAGGCAAATAGGATCATCGCCGAATTCGTGCTGAATGAGATAGTTGGGCGATAAGGGAGCTTATGTATCAGTCGGCCAAGTCGTAGCAGCAACTATATCGTTCGGGACAATACCCTTAAATGCTTTGCTCGTGATAGGAAGTAGTTCGACTTCGACCATTTCCTCTTTGAAAGACGGGAGAGGCCCCAAAATAAGTCTGCGTACTGACGGTGCGTTTCATCAAGTGGGTACTCTTTCGAGGTTTCCACAGCGATGGCGGACAACTGGCCAAGAAGTGCCCGGTCAGCGCTGAGCTTTGCCAACTGGTCGACGGCCCCTGCGATGTCGCCGATCTCGAAAGTTAGCCCGTTTACGCCATTCTTGATGACCAGGGGAATCAGACCACTCGGGCATCTGCTGACTACGGGGACGCACCCGGTAGCCATCGCCTCCAGGAGAGCCAGCGGCCCGCCCTCAGAGTCGCTTGTCAAAATCATCACGTCGTGCTCCAAAAAGACGTTCCTCACATCTTCGGGGAGGACGGTGCCTGGACACCGAACAGTCACGCCGGTGGCCTTTACCTCATCGCAGGTCTGCTCATAGTCGGGACCTTCGCCCACTAGGGACACTTCCACAGGGATACCGCGTTCGGCAAGAGGACGGACGATCTTCGGGACATCCGATATTCGCTTGTCTCGTTCCAGAAACCTACCGACGTAGGCCACTCGGAGTGGCCTATCAGCCGAACCAATTCGATCAGGAACGCTGTCGCTAATCGGATCTATTCCGTACGTTATTGCTCTAACCTTGTCTCGATAATGAGGTTCACCTGCGTCGACAAGGTTTTGCGCCCCAGCCGGACTACTCGCGACCACTGCGTCAAGGGTAGAGCCATAGCGTTGAAAAGGGCGATGGGTGACTTCAGATGTCGCACCTGAATGCCAAAACCCGACCGTGCCACTAAACTCGTGGAGCAGTAACGATAGATCGAAATGCCACGAATAGTTCAGCGCGACGACATCAGGGCGAAGTGCGGCGATCGTGCCCAGAACATCGTAGTGAAACTGAGCCCACCGGTACCGGAGCATCGGCTTGTCGACGACGCTGCGATACGCCCTGCGTATGGGGCTGGTCTCGTCGGCGCCCGTCGCAGTTTTCCACTTAGGGCCAGGCCAAGCGCTCTTGCACTCGATGATACGGCCAGGATATTTGCTGAGGAGCAAATCCCGCCGCTCCCCGCTTCCCTTGAGCGTGACTACATATGGGTCAATGCCGTACTTCGGTAACTCATCAAGGCACTGCAATAGAACGCGCTGTACACCGTCGACCTCGTAGAACATATAGCCCCAAGTAAAAACGACACGGATCGTCTCACGATTCGGAGGGCTCAGATTGCTTATACCGTTCATGGGGAACTCCAACCGTTCACAAGAGGCCTTTGTGACCGAACGACAACGTCAATGCGGGGCGATCTATCGATAAAGCAGGGGGAGTCAGAACATCTGGCTCCGCAGGTAGGATTCGAACCTACGACCGATCGGTTAACAGCCGATTGCTCTACCACTGAGCTACTGCGGAGCGTCAACGGGGGAGGGCCATAAGGCCCAAAGATATAGTTTAGCATCACTATGCCAATGTCCTCAAGACACAAGAGCTACATCTTCCAAAACGCGTCCCAGTCTTCCGGCGGGATATGGAGTTGGTTAAGCACGTCGCGGGGCACCTCATGCTTGACCGCGGTCTGCGACTCGACTTGCATTACCTGACGACGCATGACCATCACCATTGTCTTGAGATGCTCAATACTCATTCGCATCGTTCCGAGATGCTCCGACGTCGGAGTCTGGCTCGGCGATGGATGCGGCTCGCGGACACCGAATGACAGGTTCGCTCCGAAAGGCGTTAAGGTGATAGTAAACTGATCGGCATAGAGGTCGAAGGGCTCGCGCTTGGCGGAATCGTCGGCCATAGAAAGGTGCTCCTAGTGTCGGTGTAATGCGAGTATATAGACGGAGGTACCCTTTGGCAAAAATCTCAAAATGGCCCAGTGACCTGTGCTATAATCCGCCTGCCTCGTTTTACAGTGAGATCGTTTCCAGAAGCCCATCGACTGCTAAGGGGGATTTCGTGCAAAACAGCTCGCATGCCTCAGCAAAGAGTTCATCCCTGGCCACCAAGCAGAGGAATGGAGGCCATGAGGAAATGGTGAATCTTTACGACGAAATGAAGATCTTCACCGGCAACTCACACCCGCAGCTTGCCCAGGATATCGCGAGCTACGTTGGTGTGCCCCTCGGTGAGTGCGAGGTGTTCAAGTTCAGCAACGACAACACCTTCGTCAAATTCCTTGAGAACGTTCGACAGAAGGACGTGTTCTTGATCCAGCCCATCTCCAAGCCGGTAAACGATCACTTGATGGAGTTGTGGATAATGATCGATGCCGCCCGCCGGTCCTCCGCAGGGCGCATTACCGTCGTCATCCCGTACTACGCCTACGGGCGAACCGACAAGAAGGACCAGCCGCGCGTCGCTATCACAGCCAGGCTGATTGCCGACTTCATCTCTGTGGCTGGTGCGGACCGTGTATTGACCATCGATCTCCACGCCGGACAGATTCAGGGCTTCTTCAACATCCCACTCGACGAGCTCTCGGCCCTTCGGATGCTGGCCAACCGATTCCGCGAAAAGGGTCTGAGCGATGTCGTCGTGACAGCGACTGACGCTGGTGCAGGCAAACGCGCGCGGGAGGTGGCCGATGTTCTCGACGCGCCCATCGCCTTTGTCGACAAGGAACGGCGTGACAACAGCGAAAAGGCTGAGGCCGGTAACTTGGTCGGCGACGTGCGCGGGAAAATTGCCCTACTCATCGATGAGGAGATCAGCACCGGTGGAACGGTTGTCGAAGCCGCGAACGTCTTGCTGGCCCACGGCGCGACGGAGGTCTATTGTGGGGCGACCCACGCCGTATTCGCTGGCAACGCTCACGAGCGTCTCGCCAGCAGTCGAATCAAAGAGTTCGTTGTGACTGACACTCTGCCTATTCCCGAGGAAAAGCGCTTCCCTGGCCTGGAAATCATTTCAGTGGCACCTTTACTGGGTGAGGCCATTCGCCGCATCCACAACGGCGACTCAATCGGCGCGATGTTCGACGAGGATTTCGACCTCACGGTCGACCGTCGCGTCACGACTGTTCCGTTCGCGACCGCTTAGCTCTCAACCGCAATCGCTGCACGGCCCTTAGTAGTTCGTGTACGATCCGTCCTTGCGGTGCAGGTGCGCGGCCTCCCAGAACTCGAATGACTCGCTCGCCGCGTCTTCGTTGAACTCGATGCCGAGGCCGGGGCCGGTCGGCACCGGGAATGTCACTCCCTCAATCTGTGGCTGTTGCGGGAAGACATCCGGGCCAAAAACGTAGTCCTTTGTCCGCTCTTCGAGCCAGGCGTAGTTGGGCACGGCGGCTGCGAAGTGTAGGTTCGCTGCGGTGCTGATCGGGCCGAGGGGATTGTGAGGCATCATGTCGATGTAATGCGCCTCACACCATCCGGCGACCTTCATCGCCTCGGTGAAACCGCCGACGTTGCAGATATCGACGCGGGCAAAGTTGGCGATGCCGCGCTCTATGTACGGCAAAAATTGCCACTTGCTGGAAAACTCCTCGCCGATGGCGAAGGGCACGTTGGTCATCGTTCGCAGCGCCTCGTAGGCCTCCGGCGTTTCGTCGCGAATCGGCTCTTCGAGGAAATCGAGCGTACCCGGCGGCATCTTCTGGCAAAACGATGCGGCCTCGGCCGAACTGAGCCGGTGGTGGTATTCCACGCCGATCACCGGCGCCGTGCCTACTTTCTCGCGGACCTTCGTCATCCACTCAGCAGTCAGGGCGATCGACTCACGCGGCTCGAACAACGTGGGATCCCCGCCGGTTTCAGGCACGCCGAACACGAAACGAATCGACGGCCACCCCTCAGCGACGAGCCGTTCAGCGTCTTCGATTACTTCAGGGCCCATCGCCGCGTGGGAAGTAGTGAAACACGGGACACGGTCGCGGTGAGCGCCTCCAAGAAGCTGGTAGACCGGCACATCGAGGCTTCGGGCGACCAGATCGTATAACGCCACATCGATTGCGGACATCGCCGCCGTAAGCACGCGCCCGCCCTCGAAATACTGGCCACGATACATCTCCTGCCACAGCGCGCCGATGCGCCTGGGGTCTTTGCCAATGAGGAATTCGCGAAAGTGCTCGACCGCGCCCTTGACTGCCAACTCCCGGCCAACCAGTCCTGACTCACCCCAGCCATGATATCCATTGTCGCTCTCGATCTTCACGATCATGAGGTTTCGGACAGCGCCGCGCGCGATCAGGGGTTTGATGTTGGTGATTTTCATGAGGGACTCCTGGAACCAAAACGTCAACCGTAAAACGTAATGACTGACGACTGACATGGTAACGGATGCGGACCTAGTCCGCCGACATTACGTTTGATGTTTTTCCTTCAGTCTTCGACAATCGTGTGGAACGCGATTGGACAAACGACGAGGAAGATCGCGTCGAAGGCTGCGAGGAGCGGCAGCCAGCCGATGTTGCTCAGGACACTCTCGCCGTCGAGGACTAGGCTACTCATCTCCACGGCGGCGATGATTGCTGGCAGCGCCACCGGAAAGAACAGCAATGGCAGCATGACCTCCCGCGCCCGCGTGTTGACGGCCATCGACGAAAAGACCGTCCCGACGGTCACGATACCGAGCGTGGCGAAGAATATGATCGGCAATAGTTGGAAGACTTCTACGGAAAAGTTGAAAAGCACCGCGAAGACCGGCAGCACCGCCAGCTCGACGACCATCATGAATAGGAAGTTGGAAAGCACTTTGCCAAAGAAGATTGCATCGCGGCTAACCGGCGCGAGCATCAGGGCGTGGATGTTGCCGTTGTCTTTTTCCAGCGCGAATGAGCGGTTCAGCCCTAGCACGCCGCCGAAGACGAACGCCACCCATAGCACCCCTGGGGCAACGAGCCCGACGGTTTGCGGCGTCGGGTCGATGGCGAAGTTGAATATGACCATGACGAGCAGCGAGAACACCAGGACGGCGATGACTATGTCCTTGGTCCTCGTTTCGAGCAGGACATCCTTCCACAAGACGGCCAGGATTGGGTCGATGTAGCGTCTCATGAAGCCACTCCCACGTACCGAACGTAGGTGTCTCGCAATGTATCAGGATCGGGTGCGTTGACCGTCGATTCGTAGTATGCGAGGCGGCCTTTCGCGATGATGGCTACCTGGTCGCCGAGGAACAGGCCTCGCTCAAAGTTGTGCGTCGTGAGCACGACGGTACGCGAGGGCCGCGACTCGTCTTTGACGATGTATTCGAGACCCGTCAGTGCCTGCTGGTCGAGACCGCTTTCGGGCTCATCCATAAGCAGGATAGGCGGATCATGGAGCAGCGCCCGCGCTAGGGAGATGCGCTTCTTCCAGCCGTGAGACAGCGTACCGACCCGCTGGTCGAGCCGCGTTGTTATACCAAGCTGCCTGGAGACAGACTCGATACGGCCATCGGGGTCTTTGACGTCGAATAGACGCGTCGCGAAACGAAGGTTCTCGCGTCCTGTGAGATCGTCGTACAGGAGGGGGTCGTGGGTCACCACGCCGATCACTTGCCTGATCCATTGTCCATCGCGCTTCATGTCGAGACCGGCGATCTTCACCGATCCAGCATCTGGTTTCGTCAGCGTCGCCAGAATCTTTATGAGCGTGGTCTTGCCGGAACCGTTAGGACCGAGGATTGTGAGCACCTGCCCCCAGGGAACCTGCAGATCAAGATCGCGCAGGGCGACAGTCCGCCCGTACGCCTTACTCACGCCCTCAATGGCTATGGCTGGTCCCTTGAAGCTGGTGTCAGTCATGGTTGTGCGAGGTGGTCGAGTAGCGGAAACATCGCAATTGAGGCTACCCTCTCCAACGACGAAAGTATAGCGCAGCAGAGGCGTGTTCCTATCGAGACGCCATTAATGGGGAGCGGGATTGAGTCGCTAAGAAAAGTGCCTCGCGTGTCGATTGAGGCGAATGAGCCCGTGAGTGGCGGCCTCAGTATCGGGAACTACGCCTTGCGAACTTCAAGGGACGCCGGGTAGCCGTCGTTCTTGACGCAGACAACGTGGTCGGTCTTAGCAGGTACGCCTTCCACTAAACATGATCGTTCGGGTTGACTGTATCGAGGTTCTCAGTTTCGGCCGCTGAGTTCAGGGCCAACGATGCGAGTAACGTATAGTTCATTCTCAGCCGAGGAGCTCGTGATGGCGATTACCCAATTCGTCCCTCGTTCGTTAGGGTACCTTTTGACCAAAGCGCTCGTATCGAAATAGAAGGCAACCACTATCGCCGTTCCCGAATGATAAGCTGTGATACCTCCTCGCCTTCGATGTGAATCGGTACGAACTCTGTCTCGGAATTCTTCACTCCTCTGGGCAGCGCACTAAGCAGCCATTCTTCGAGAAGTTTCAGCTTGAACCGATGCTCGGCCTGCTTGTCATTTTTGACTGAATCCTGCGATTCGACATCCACTAGACGTGGACGCACAACAGATTCGATGAACTGACTAATGTTCGCCTCTCCAACGGCTCGCGCCAACCGCTCATACAGTTCCTCATCAAGACTAATCGTAAGTTCTTTTTGCATAAGTTGAACCCTATCGCTTCTTCGCCGCTTTCTTCTCTTCGCGTTCCATGGCGCGACGCTCGGCGCGGGACATCTTTTGCCCGTCTGAGCCGTTACTTGCGCCGTTTGTTGGAGACTGCGGTAGGGCGGCAGTTACGCTACCAGACGGACGTCCTCTACCCATCGAGCGGGGTTGCCCCTGCCGTTGCGGGCCTCCGTTGGTCGATACGTTTACCTGAACATGAAAGACCATACGGGCCACGTCGGTTTGTATGCGTTCGAGAAGCGATTGGAACTGGTCGAAGCCTTCTTTTTTATACATGACTAGGGGGTCGCGCTGGCCGTAGGAATACAGGCCGATTCCCTGTCGCAGGTTTTCCATGCTCGTCAGGTGCTGCACCCAGTGAGAATCGATCACGCGCAGTACGATGTCGCGCTCGATACGCCGCATTACATCTGGGGTAAACTCCTGCTCCATTTCCTCGTAGCGCCGCTTGCCGAGGTCAAGTACCGCTTCGTAAATCTGATCGACGGTCATATCGAACACGTCGTCGGGGTCCGACAGTTTTTCGTCGAGTGGGAAGACCGCTTGCAGCTCACCGATCAAGCCTTCAACATCCCAGTTGTCCGGTTGCGTGCCTTCGAGGAAGCCGTCGAGAATGGCAACTAGCTCCTTCTCGATCATTTCGAGGACGTTGTCCTTCATGTCGGAGCCGACGAGCACTTTGTCGCGCTGCTCATAGATGACGTTGCGGTGGGTGTTCACCACGTCGTCGTACTCCACTAGATGCTTACGAATGTCGAAGTGGTGGGATTCCACTTTAACCTGCGAGCCTTCGATGGCCTTCGTAACCATTCTGTTTTCGAGAGGGGCGTCGTCGTCGAGCCCGGCCCAGTTCATCACGGTCTGGATGCGCTCGCCCCCAAAGCGTCGCATAAGGTCGTCGTCAAGCGCCACATAGAATCTCGACTCGCCGGGGTCGCCCTGGCGTCCCGAGCGGCCACGGAGCTGGTTATCGATACGTCGGGCCTCGTGCTTCTCGGAACCGAGGATGAACAGACCACCCAGGTCGATCACTTTCTGGTGATCGGCCTCCCACTGTTCGCGAGTGAGGTCGTCAACGAAGTCCGGGTTCCCACCGAGCACGATGTCGGTACCTCGACCAGCCATGTTAGTGGCGACGGTGACCGCTCCGGGACGCCCTGCCTCCGCGACAATAGGCGCTTCTCGGTCGTGCTGCTTGGCGTTCAAGGTCTCGTGCTTTATTCTGCGTTTGGTGAGCATTTGGCTGATGATCTCCGACTTGGAGATGTCCGTCGTGCCCACCAGCACCGGCTGACCGAGTTCGTGTCTTTGCTCGATCTCATCGACGATGGCCTTGTACTTCGCTTTTTGGTCCTTGTAGATGAAGTCCGATTTGTCGTCACGTGTCATCGGGAGATTCGTCGGAATCTCATGCACGTCCAACTTGTATATCTTCCAGAACTCCTCGGCCTCAGTGACGGCTGTACCAGTCATGCCTGCCAGCTTGTCGTACAGGCGGAAGTAGTTTTGCAGAGTGATCGTCGCGTAAGTGATCGACTCCCGCTGAACGGGCACGCCCTCTTTCGCTTCGATCGCCTGGTGAAGGCCGTCTGAGAAGCGGCGCCCCGGCGTCATGCGTCCCGTGAACTCGTCGACGATGACGACCTCGCCTTCGGTGACGACGTACTCTCGGTCGCGCTGGAAGACCGCGTGGGCCTTAAGAGCGTTTTCTGCGAAGTGGACGAATTTGAAATTCTCCGGCGAGTACATATTGTCGACGTGGAGCATCTTTTCCAGCTTGTTCATGCCCTCGGCGGTGAGGGAAGCCGAGCGCATCTTCTCGTCGACTGTGTAATCTTCCTCTTCCTTAAACGTTGGGACGAAGCGCGCGAATTTCTGGTAGTCCTTGGCCGACTCCTCGGCAGGCCCGCTGATTATCAGCGGAGTCCGAGCTTCGTCGACCAGAATGTTGTCGACCTCGTCGACGATGGCGTAGTTGCGGTCACGCTGGACGCGCTGAGAGATGTCGATGGCCATGGCATCCCGAAGGTAGTCGAAACCAAATTCGCTGTTGGTGCCGTACGTAATATCGGCCAGGTAGGCCTCTTGACGGGAGATGGGCCGCAGCTTCTCGTAGCCCTTTCTCGGGTCCTCAAGCGTCGGGTCATATAGATACGCCGACTGGTGCTGCAACGAAGCGACCGAGACCCCGAGTGCGTGGTACACGGCACCCATCCATTGGGCATCGCGCTTTGCAAGATAGTCGTTAACGGTGACGAGGTGCACGCCTTTACCGGTGAGAGCATTGAGGTAGGTCGGCAGGGTTGCTCCGAGTGTCTTGCCTTCACCAGTCTTCATCTCCGCGATCTTGCCTTTGTGAAGAACCATTCCGCCCATCAACTGAACGTCGAAGTGACGCATACCAAGTGTGCGCACGGCTGCTTCACGAACAGCCGCGAATGCCTCGGGGAGTATGTCGTCCAAGTCCTCTCCATCGGCGAGGAGGGCTTTGAACTCGTCGGTCTTGGCTCGCAACTCGTCGTCGGAGAGACGCTGAAATTCGGGTTCAAGCGCGTTGATCTCGTCGACTTCGGGCTGGAGCTTCTTGACGGCTTTGTCGTCGCCGCCGCTGATGAGTTTTGTCAGGCCTTTGAGCATTGGGATTCCTTCCGCTACATCTGCTCAACGAGGTTTTTTTGCATAGGGGCCAAGTGGTCGATAGCCAGGCAAGCACCCTCCGTGGGCAAGGCGCTGCCTACCTACATGATACAACGAATTATATAAACACGTGGTTCGGCGACAGGGTCTTTCGGTTTTCGGTAACTGTCATTCCGAAGAGTCTTCGATGAGGAATCTAAATCGTTGCTGTAGGCCAAGGTTGACTTACGACGAACATTCGGATTCCTCTCAGAGCATCGGAATGACGGCCTTGCCGGGGTAATCTGCAGAAAACCGGAAGACCCTGGTTCGGCGAGCTCAGCCGTTGACACCGATACATGCCCGCCGTACACTCACGCCGCATAACGTATGGCCTAATCCCACTCCAAGAATAAAGGAATAATCACTGATGCCAAAAGAGAATCTGCGAGAACTAATCGTCGGGCCTGCGGCACCGGTCGCGACACCATTTGACGAGGACTATGAAGTCGACTTCGGGAAAATGTATGACCTTACCCAGTGGTGGGTCGAGAGCGGCATCACCAAGGGCAACGGCATCATCAAGGTCGCTGCCGCGGCCGGCGAGGGGCCGATGCTCGCCGACGACGAGTGGCCCACACTACTACGGACGACGGTGCAGGCGGCAGACGGCAAAGCCACGATCATGTGCGGCCTCCATTATAAGGACACGAAGCGTACGATCAAAGACGCCAAGATCGCCCAGGATATGGGAGCCCACGCCCTTCAGGTGTGCCCGCCGATCTTCAACGACCCAAGTCAGCAGGACGTGCTGGACTACTATGGCGAGTTGTCTGACGCCATAGACATCGGCATCATGGTCTACCACACTCACTGGATGAAGGGCGGACGAATCGAGGTCGATACATTCCTAAAGATGGCCGATTTCGAGAACGTTGTTGCCATCAAGTGGAGCCCAACCGAGGGCCAAGTCTACGAGGATATGTCAAAGTTTGTCGACCGCTTCAACATCATCGACAACACCGTTTCGCCTATTCGGTGCGCCAAGCTGGGCGGTCACGGGTTCGTGCAAACGAGCGTCGAGGCGTACCCGCCTCATGAGCTAAAGGTGTGGGAACTCATGAAGGCCAAGCGTTGGGACGAAGCGGAAGAGTTGTACTACAAGGTGCAAACGCCGCTCCGCGAGTTTGGCGCGAAGATCAACGTCCGCTCCGGCGGTCAGGGTCGCACGATGAAGGGACTCATGCACATACTCGGCGAGCCCGTTGGTTGGTCGCGCCCGCCCTCGAAGCCTTTGAACGACAAGGAATTGGCAGAGCTTCGAGGAATCGTCGAGGGCTTCGGCTGGCCGATTCCGGTACGGTAGGCGGATCGTAGTCGCAGACCCGTCTCAGTTCAAGATAGCTGACAGGCGGTCGAAGCCGACTGTGTAACCAACAGGAGAAACTCAATGAAACGACAACGGACGATCTACTTCAACGATGCGAGGCATTACTACCTGTTCGTCTTCGAGCCGCCGATGGCGCTGGAGGACGCGTGGGCGCCGATCGACGAGTGTGCAGGGACGGCGGTGGATACTTTTATATATGGCGTCGCGCGAGCCGACGGGCTGTTCTATCCGTCCAAGGTCGGGCTGCGGTTCCGCGATGACACGCGAAAGTTCGAGTCTGCGCCGTACTATCGCGTTTGGAACAACATGCAAAGCCTGATGGATCGCGGACTCGACCCGCTGACGGTGCTGATCGACAGGGCGCACGAAAAGAACATGGACTTTTTCGCCAGCCTCCGTATTGGCCCGCAGGGGAGTACTGACCCGAAGCTCGACTCCCGCGACGGGGGGCCAGGCTTCCTGGACGAAGATTTGCGGGAGCATAACTTCTTGCTGCTCCAGGAACTTGCAGTCGACTACCCAAGCGACGGAATCGAGTTAGACCTGGCGGCTCCACCGGCAGGCAGCTCTCCACTCTTCCGACCTGAAGATGCAGCGGGGGCGATGCCCATGATGACCGACTGGGTGCGTCGCGTATCCGATATGACTCGGAACAGGCCCGGCACGCCAGGGCAGGTCGGCGCGCGGGTCTATCCGACTGAAGAGGCCAACACGATGATGGGCTTCGACGTTCGGACGTGGATATCCGAGGGCTTGGTGGACTACGTTACGCCGATGGTTTATAGCCACAACGTCGTCGATTCCAACATGCCAATCGAGTGGCTTGTCGAAGCGACCGAGGGCACTGGCACGTCTGTCTATCCGATGATCGGGCCGTACTCCGACAGGGAGTCGCGCCAGTACCACACCCGCGAGTGGGCCACGCCGGAGATGATGCGGGCCGCCGTCGCGAACTACTGGGACATGGGCGTCGATGGAATGTACACGTACTTCCTCAAGTGGCCGATCAACGATACGGGCCGAAAAATCCTGACCGAGTTGGGTGATGTCGATCAGGTCAAGGGCAAGTCGAAACACTACATCGCCAACCAGAAGACCGACGTGACGGAGCAGATCGGCTACTCGCTACCGCTGCCAATCAAGATCGAGCCGACCGATACAGGTACGTCTCACGATATCCAGATCAACGTGTCGGACGATTTCGAGGGCAGCGTCGACCGCATCCGTGAGGTGCGGCTCAAGATGCTCATCGTCGACCTGCTGGCCGACGACCGGCTGACCATGCGGCTCAACGGCGAGTCGCTGGAGAATGAGACGTGCCACCGTGACTTCGGGAGTTTCATAAATGCCTACTGGGGTCAATGGTTGGAGTTCACCCTGCAAGGCGTCCGACCACGAAAGGGTCAAAACACTGTGTCGATAACGCTCGACGGCAGGGCCGAGGGTGCAGTGGGCACGTTGGTAGTCGAGGATGTCGAGTTGACCGTCAAGTATCACCCGTTTCCATCACGGTTGAACCGGCGCTGATCCGGCAGTATGTGACACGCTTGATCAGATGTCACATCATCGATTTGGTGTGAGCGGCTTCGTTATGCGGCGGAGCCAATCGGCGGCATGGGATACCCCCCGTTTTCGTGTGCCATTTTGTAACATTTTGTGACATTTCCAATGGACGCTTCGCAATGGCGGCAAGTGAATCTATCATAGAACTATTGTTCCGATATGGCAAGTTCGCCGATGCGGGTTGAGTCTGCGGGCTCCGTCACGAACTGGATTTCCCAGCTTCTAGCTCCTCTATCAACTCTTTGAACCACGGCTCGTCCCGGAGGGAGTCCAGGTCAGAGTCCTCTTGAATGTGTTTAAGTGTCGGCAGTTTGCCATGTTCACGCGTCTTGAGCAGCCATTCTTTCGCCTCTTCTGGGTCCCCTTGGAGGGCCGCGACACGAGCAAGATTGTAGACGGCATAGCCTGACGACAGCTGCTCAGCAGCGGACATCTTTTCGCGCGCCTGCTCGAGGAGCCGGTCGGCTTCCTCCCCTTCCTTGCGACGCGCCATATGAGCGAGGGAGATGCCCCAGTTGTACCACGCCTCGTGCATGTCGGGCTTGATCTCTACTGCTTTCGCGTACATGTCGAACGAGTCGTTGAAGAGCCGGTCGGCTTCCTCTCCGTCCTTGAGAAGTGCCAAGTCCGACAACGCGGTGCCCCAGTTGTTCCACGCCTCGTGCATGTCGGGCTTGATCTCTACTGCTTTCGCGTACGTGTCGAACGAGCCGTTGAAGAGCCGGTCGGCTTCCTCTCCGTCCTTGAGACGTGCCAAGTCCGACAACGCGGTGCCCCAGTTGTTCCACGCCTCGTGCATGTCGGGCTTGATCTCTACTGCTTTTGTGTACTTGTCAATCGAGTCGTTGAAGAGCCGGTCGGCTTCCTCACCTTCCTTGCGAAGTGCCAAGTCCGACAGGACGTTTCCCTCAACTATCGAAGACCAGGCTGCCCAGTTGGCTAGTTGCGGTCTCAACTCAGATGATGCGTCCTCGTAGAGCGCTAAAACACGGTCGTAATCGCCAGTCAGGTAAAACAGGCGTGCTTGCTCGACAATGGTTTGGTCAGTGGGAGATTCAGCTGATTCAGCGTCGCTAGTCTCTAGAGTGCTGATTGCCTGATCGATTTTCTGACGAGTGGCGCTGACGATGTCGGTCTCTGAATCCTGATTGGGAGCTTTATATTCGGTGATATGAGAGATCAGTTCGCCCAGGTAGGAGAATGGTCGTTCTATCAGGTCCGGTGGGAAGCACCCTAGCCTCTGCGCTAAGGTAACGAACAGGCTGTCGGCGTCGTAGCCGGGAAGGTGGAACGCGTACTTGCCTTCGACAAGTAACTCTTCTCGAACGTGTTGCTGTGGTTGGTTATCCTTATATCCAGCCCAGTACAGGTTGTACTGAAAGGTGTCTACTTTGGCGAGGTGGAGTTACCCCATTTTAGTGGACAGTCTCCAGCTTGGCATTCATTGTAAGTCCAACCGGTTGTTGTGTGCTCTGCCACCTCCTTTCATATTCGGTCGGGTTCAGATACCCCAGCGTGGAAT
>Ga0114993_10002586_pt1 | contig 19620 bp, 20 predicted proteins | sample ArcticOcean_MG_C_FD_87042 | JGI IMG/M metagenome (GOLD analysis project Ga0114993, IMG submission 87042) | Marine microbial communities from western Arctic Ocean - ArcticOcean_MG_CB2_150 | ecosystem: Environmental > Aquatic > Marine > Oceanic | place: Arctic Ocean: Canada Basin | collected...
ATCAGCAAACAACGCATCCAGATGCTCCTTGCTCTGGGCAACCAACATAAATGATATCGAAACGAAGTTGCCTTTCCTGCTGGTCTTCTGGGAGATTTTGTCAGTCGTCATTGCCGGATCGTGCTTTGCCACCACATCGCAAACCTGGTTGTGAAACTCCGGCGTCACATCGCCTACTACCTTGATGGGATAGTCGCAGGGAAATATTATTTTAGGATCTGTCACGTTTTTAGAGTCACGTTTTTAGAGTCACGTTTTTGAGTCAGGGTTAGTACTCAAGGGGGTTGCCACCCAAAATGTTGAGGAAGAACAGGAGAATAGAATCCCATATCCTGGCAAAAAACCCTGCTTGCTGGACGCCGTTTAACGCGGTCAACGGCACAGAGACATCCTCTTTATCTGGCACACGGATAGTAAGGGACCCTAGCTCATCACCTTTTTTGATAGGCGCGTGAATCTCATTTTGAATCTGAATCTCCGCCTGAAGCTCATCCCGGATGCCTTTTGGAAAAGTCATCACAACATCAGCGGAAAGGCCAATGTTTAAGGTCTGATGCTTCCCGCCCCAAACTCTGACCTGCCTTAAGGCTTCGTCAGCGCGATACAGGCGAGCAGTTTCAAAATACCTGAATCCGTAGGTGAGCAACTTCTGGCTTTCCGCCGCTCTGCCTTTCTCGGAAGAAGCACCCATCACCACTGAAAGCAATCTCATCTCACCGCGAACTGCTGATGCGACAAGACAATAACCGGCGGCATCAGTGTGGCCTGTTTTCACGCCATCAACTGAACTATCACGCATTAACAATCGGTTTCTGTTCGGTTGCCTAATCTCACTGTAAGTAAAGTATTTTTCCGAGTAGATTTTGTAGTGTTCCGGGAACTGATTGATCAATGCAACCGTAAGCTTGGCGAGATCGTTCGCTGTGGTGTAATGGTTTTCATCAGGCAGGCCTGTTGCGTTGACAAAATTTGTATTTTTCATTCCAAGTTGCTGGGCATACTGATTCATGACGTCAGCAAACCCTGCTTCGCTTCCGGCCACATGTTCAGCTAACGCCACACTGGCATCATTTCCAGATTGAACAATAATGCCTCGCAGGATGTCCTCCAGACGGACTTTTGTCCCCTCCTGGATGAACATCCGCGAGCCTTCCATCCGCCAGGCCTTGATGCTCACATCAACCTCGTCATCCAGGGTAATGATGCCTCGTTCGATTTCCTTCGCTGCTACATAGCTCGTCATTATCTTGGTTAAACTGGCCGGTGGCAGTCGCTGGTCTGCATTGAATTCAACCAGGGGAGTCCCTGTTGCGGCATCTATTAGCAAGTATCCTTCCGCTGCAAGTTGCGGCGAGGCAGGAATGATCGCGGGGGCGGCCTGAACTCCGAGCGCCATAACAAACAACACACCGACTACGAAAATTTTTATCCCTTTGGACACCCTTTGCCTCCTTCCCATTACCTTTTTATTTAACGGTGACCCTAAGGGCCTTGCCCAGATTTCGATCGCGAATCCGGAGCGCCACCACGCTTTCTTCTTCCGGATCATTCAGCGGCCCAATCCAGACCTTATATAACATACCTGTTTTTATCTCACTCGTGAGAATACGTACTGGTACTCCTTCTGGCACTGCAAGCTTAACGTCTTTCAGTTGCTGCACCGCACCGGCACGGGCTATAAATGCGCCGACCTGCAGATAGTACGATTCCTGATGCTTTAACTTCCCAAGCTCAGGGTGATTCACCTCATCCATCGCTTCAACCACAACCGGTGCTGTTCCCTGGTTTTCGAAACCAAGCGCCTTGGCAGCACCCCAGGACAAATCAATGAGCCTATCATCATGGAAAGGCCCCCGGTCATTGACTCGAACGACTATGCTCTGGCCATTGTCAAGATTAGTAACTTTGACAACAGTCGGCAATGGAAGTGCCTTATGTGCAGCCGTTAGCCCAAACATATCGTAGGTCTCGCCCATCGCAGTCAGGCGACCATGGAACTTCTTCCCGTACCAAGAGGCTACCCCGATTTCGAGATACCCCACATTCTCCTGCATGATTTCGTAGACCTGACCAAATACTTCATACTGATTGGGACCAAGTTTGGGTTTAGCGTCCGGCGGCTTAATAATTGGCGGCATAGTGCAGCCCAAAAGCAGGCTGCATTGAAGGACGGCAACAATAAAAAACCTTAGCGACACCATTGAATGATTAACGAGCGGCGATAGCTCTAGAACCTTGGCGGAGGCCCTCTGCTAGCTGAAAAACGGCCATTGCGTAGAGTTTGCTGTGATTATATCGAGTGATGACATAAAAGTTTTTCAGCCCAATCCAGAACTCCTCGCCATCTTTTCCATTTAGCCGCATTGGGGAAACATCCTGTTCTGGATCTAGACCGGTTAAGTCATCGGCCATTCCAAGCGTCCGTAGCTCTGCGATTGATTTAGACGGTTTTAACGATACATTGAATACGTCAGCCGGTACTTTCGCTGCACCGACCTTAAAAGTGACCTGCTTATCACGCTGCCACCCGTGCTTGGCCAGGTAATTACCGACGCTACCGATTGCATCGGTGGGGTTATTCCATATATCGCGAAATCCATCTCCATCAAAATCAACCGCATAGGCACGATAGCTGCTGGGAATAAACTGGCCCATACCCATGGCGCCCGCATATGAACCTTTAAACTCTGTAATCATCTTTTTTTCTTCTCGCGCCAACAGGATGAACTCCCTTAACTCGCGCATAAAAAATTTGGACCTCGCTGGGTAGTCAAACGACAACGTAGAGAGTGCATCCAAAACACGGTAGTTGCCGGAGATTCTTCCATACATGGTTTCAACACCGATGATGGCTGTAATGATAACCGGCGACACGCCATAGGCTTCTTAAGCAGCCTGAAGCGCGACCCGGTTCTTTTCCATAAACTCAATACCGGATACGGTTCTTCGTTCTGTGAGAAATATGTCCTGGTACTTCGCCCAGGTTAGCGTTTTCTCTGCAGGGCGCGTTATCGCATCGATAATGCTCTGCTTGTATTCCGCATGTCTGAAAACTGTTAGTAACTCACGCTCATTAAAAGATTCCCGAGCAGCCAGCTCCTTCACGAAAGCCTGGACTTCCTCTCTATCTGCGTACTCCACTGCGTAAGTCGAAACTGGAACCAACAACAGTGCTAAAAGCATTATTCGGAAAATCACAACGTTATCCTTCGGTGAGTATGCACCGACATCAAAATACCAAAGCCTGCAAACAAGGTGAGAATCGAAGTTCCACCATAGCTAACGAAAGGCAGAGGCACCCCTACTACAGGAAGGATGCCGCTCACCATGCCTATATTAACAAACACGTACACAAAAAAAGTGAAGGTTATACTGCCTGATAATAAACGACCAAATGTGTCCTGAGCCTGAACGGAGAGAATGACGCCCCTGCCAATCAACAGCAAATACAGTATTAACAACACAACAACACCCACCAAACCAAGCTCTTCCCCCAATACCGCAATAATAAAGTCTGTCTGACTTTCCGGAAGAAAGTGCAGATTTGACTGGGTTCCTTCAAACAAACCTTTGCCAAACAATCCGCCAGAGCCGATGGCAGTTTTCGACTGGATGATATTCCACCCGGCTCCCAAAGGATCTCTTTCTGGATCGAGCAGGGTCAGAATCCTGTCCCGTTGATAGTCCCTCAACACAAACCATAGCGCAGGCATGGCTACGACACCGAGACCAATAGCCGAAAATACCAGGCGCCACGAGACACCAGCGAGAAGTAAAACGAACAAGCCAGAGGCTGCAATGATAAGCGATGTCCCAAGATCCGGCTGAAAAGCAATCAGCATCACCGGAATGATAATGATCACCAAGGACCAGAATACGTGCCTCGCCTTCGGTGGCAGGTGCCTGTCCTGGAAATACCAGGCTAGCATCAGTGGCAATATCAGTTTCATGATTTCTGAAGGTTGGAAGTTAGTAATACCAGGAATTCTAAGCCATCGACGCGACCCTTTGACTTCAATCCCGAAGAAATAGATCAATACCAACGCAATCAACCCAATCAGGAAGATCCAGGGTGCAAGCCGCATGTATACGATAGGTGATATCTGTGCGATCACCAGCATGACACCAAGCCCCACCAGAATCTTGATGCTCTGGGAAATAACCGGCTCAATCTGTTGACCCACTGCACTGTATAGAATCAGCAGTCCGTAGGCAGAAATAATAAGCAATAGCAGCAGCATAGGGACATCGAGGTGGATAGCATCGCCAACACCTGTTTTGCGTTGTCTTACCAATCCGGAACCTCGCAACTGTCGAACAAAATCCTGACTCACAATTCTTCTCCTGCAGGGGCCACGACCTGTCCAGAATTTGCTGTACTTTTAAGCAGGTGGTGGTCAAGGACTGCTCGGGCAACAGGCGCCGCGAATTCGCTTCCGCCGCCGCCATTTTCTACCAATACCGCCAGTGCTATCGTTGGATTATCAACCGGAGCAAACGCCACAAACCATGCGTGCTTTCGCTGACGTTCATCTAGTTCTTCCGCGTCGTATTCCTCACCCTGCTTGATCCCGACCACCTGGGCCGTACCGGATTTACCCGCCATCCGGTACTCAATATCCTGACCGATATAGGCCCACGCTGTGCCGTTTTCACCATAGACCTGATTACCTCGGTGTACTACCTTTTCCATGGCCCCGATCACAAGATCCCATATCGGATCAGGTATTCGCTCTATGCTATCCATCCTTGGCACGGTGGAGCGCTCGATCAAATCACTCCCTGACTTCAGCATCCTGGGGGAAACCCACTTCCCTCGATTGGCGATAACGGTCACCGCTGTCGCCAGCTGAAGTGGAGTCACCAGCATATCGCCCTGGCCAATGCCAATATTCACTGTGTCCCCGGGGTACCAGGGTAATCCCCGGGTATCTTCCTTCCATTTTCTGGTAGGAAGCAGGCCGCTTCTTGCTTCTGGCAGGTCCAGGGTTGTATTGACACCAAAACCAAAAAGGGAGAGATAATCATCAAGCCGATCAATACCCATCTTTACCGCTAAGCCATAGAAATAAACATTGCAGGATCGGTAAATAGCTTTCTCAAGATTGACCTTCCCGTGGCCACCCGCTCCTGAGGCACGCCAGTTCCAGTCCCTGTACAAACGCTTGCTATTCGACAGCCTGAACCATCCCGGATCGTCGATGGTGTAGTCAGGATTTGTCATTCCGGTAACCAGACCGGCGAGTCCGATAATAGGCTTAAGCGTAGAACCTGGCTCATATTGACCCTGGACCGCGCGATTAAAAAGCGGTACATCCTTGGAATCACGCAGCGCCGCATAGGTTTTGTGGTCGATACCGGTAACGAAAAGATTAGGATCGTACCCAGGCTTACTGACCAGCGCCAGTATCCCGCCAGTTTTAGGCTCGATAGCAACAACGGTTCCACGCCTATCTCCGAGCGCTGCACTTGCAGCGGCCTGCAATGAACTATCCACATGCAAAATCAGGTCTTTACCTCGCGAAGGCAGGTGGGATTCCAGGATCTTCATTACTTTGCCACGGGCATCGATCTCAACCTGCTGGTATCCAACGCTTCCAAGCAGGTCTTCTTCGTAGAACTTTTCTACTCCAATCTTGCCTACGTGGTTGGTGCCGGAATAGGCAACCGCATCAAGACGCCTGGCATCTGATTCATTGATGCGTCTCACCGACCCCACTGCATGAACCATCATCTCACCGCGAGGATAATGTCGAACAAGTTTTGCCTCTACTTCCACACCCGGTAACGCATGTCTATCGACACTGAATTGCGCTATCTCCTCTTGGGTGAGCTTGAATAGCAAGGGCACAGGTTGAAAGGGTCGTTGTCGGCGTTCAACCCGACTTCTAAAACCTGTAATGTCTTCATCGGTCAGCCTTAGAGTCGAACCAAGATGCTCTAGTGTTTGATCGAGATCATCCACGCGTTCCGGCGTAATCGTGAGGTTAAATGATGGTGAATTGTCTGCCAGTAGCTCACCGTTGCGATCATAAATAAGCCCCCTGATCGGTGGCAGCGGTTGAATCTGAATCCGGTTTTTATCAGATAAAGTTGCATAAACATCGTGCTGGACAATCTGCAAATAGAAAAACCGCGCAACAAGCAACAACGTTAGGGTGACTAGCACACCAAAACAAACAACAATCCGCTCAAAGAAGATTCTGCTTTCCCAGCTATGATCTTTTAGTGCAAGAGGTTCAACCATAACCAATCATTTGTGATACGGGTGATTCGCATTCAACATGAGCGCTCGATAAATCTGTTCTGCAAGAAGCACTCTAACCAGAAAATGCGGGAAGGTTAAGTTCGATAGTGACCAGATTTCATCGGCCCTGTTAATAATGACATCCGACAGACCATCAGGACCCCCAATCACAAACTGGAAGTGATTGGTTTGCTGGCTCCAGGCCCCTACTTTTCCCGCGAGTTGTTCCGTACTCCAAATCTTGCCACGGCTATCCATCGCAATCACTCGCGCGCCGGAATTAAAGTGACTGCCAATGAGCTTAGCCTCCTCTTCCTGGTGAATAGCGACAGATTGCTTTTTCTTTCTATCGGACGTCTTGATTTCCAGAATTTGGAAGCGACAATCGCGTTTCATCCGCAAACTGTATTGTTCAATACCCTGCACCACCCACGGAGGTGGCCGCGTACCAACGGCAACTAAATCGATTTTTAACAACGTAAAACCCGGATTCGGTACAGAGATTCCCTAGTCAACCGATTCGCCTTCTTTTTTCGGCCCCATACTCCACAAGCGCTCAAGATCGTAAAATTCCCTGACAGCTGGCTGCATCACATGAACAATCACATCTGTCAGGTCGAGCAATACCCATTCGCCCGTATCCAGACCTTCCATGCCCACAACGTTAGCACCCTGCGCCTTCGCTTTCACGAGCACACTATTAATGAGCGCCTTTACCTGCCTACCGGTTCCACCACTGGCGACCACCATGTAATCAGCAATGTCCGTCTGGCTCCTGACATCCATGGTGACAATCTCGTGGCCTTTGATGTCTTCGAGGGCCTCTACAACCAGGTCCTTTAGTGCTTCGCTATTCATTAGTGCTCCATTCGTTTGCCGCGCACCTTGTTTTCTAAAGATGCACCGGTATATAAATTGTGTTGACTTATGTAGTTCATGACAAGCGGATTCACATTCCCTTCAATCGAACTACCCTTCGCTATTGCCTCCCTCAGTCCACTCGCAGAGACATCTATCTGGTCGAGTGACAGAAAGCAGACTTTGCCGGAGGAACTATTCATCATTTCTTCCGGGTCCTGGACTTGCCTGGTTTTAAGCCACTTGCGTAAAACACCCGGAGAGTCCTGATCCGTTCCCGGTCGCTCGAGTATCAACAGATGAGCCAGGTCGGTTAACGCCTCCCACCGGTGCCAGCCAGGTAACGTCACCCAGGAATCTCGACCCATCAGGAACAGCAATGGTCCTGATTCACCTACTCTCTCACGATAGCCAAGCAGTGTATCAACGGTATAAGAGGTGCCCTCTCGTCTCAGCTCGCAATCGTCAACAAAAATTCGATCCTGGCCAGCCACCGCCAGCTGAAGCATCTTTAGCCTGGCTTCAGGTGATGCGGCGGGCGTTGGCCGATGCGCCGGGATCTGACATGGCACCAGATACACATCCACATCACCCAGCAAACGCGCGACAGCGCAGACGGACTCAATGTGTCCCCTGTGGACCGGATCAAAAGTACCCCCAAAAACGAGGGTGCTATTCATACCTGAATTTCAAATCTAGGTTCATTGGCGAATTTGGCCATCGCCGAAAACGACATACTTTTGAGAGGTAAGTCCTTCAAGCCCCACTGGCCCCCGCGCATGAAGCTTGTCCGTAGATATCCCGACTTCTGCTCCGAGGCCATACTCAAAACCATCCGAGAAGCGGGTCGATGCATTCACCATCACCGAGCTGGAATCTACTTCCCGAAGGAACTGTCGGGCGGTCGTATAGTTTTCAGTCACGATGGAATCAGTGTGTTTGGATCCATAGTGATTAATATGCGATACCGCCTCTTCGACGCTATCCAGTGTGCGAATGGATAAGATGGGTGCCAGGTATTCTTCATGCCAGTCAGACTCCCTGGCAGGACTAATCTGCACCTCCGTGCCTACAATGCTGATTGTTTTTTCACAACCGCGCAGTTCCACACCATGATCCTGGTAGCCAGCCACAAGCCTGGGCAGAATATCACCTGCCACATCAGCAGATACCAGGAGCGTTTCCATCGCATTGCAGACGGCGTACCTTTGGGTTTTGGCATTGATCGCGATGGCGTAGGCTTTTTCCATGTCTGCATCCTTGTCGATGTAAACATGACAAATACCATCCAGGTGCTTTATCACCGGTATCGTCGCCTCGCTGGTAATTCGCCCGACCAGACTATTGCCTCCTCTGGGAACAATGACATCAACAAACTCATTCATCGTAATGAGTTCGCCGACGTATTTTCGATCCGTATCTTTAACCACCTGCACAACCGCCGTAGGCAGTCCAACTTTTTCCAGTCCAAGCTCAATACATCCCGCAAGGCCAAGGTTGGAGTGGATGGACTCTGAGCCCCCTCGCAAAATAGCAGCGTTACCCGATTTAAGGCACAAACTCGCCGCATCAATCGTCACATTCGGTCTCGACTCAAAAATGATGCCAATCACACCGAGGGGAGTTCGCATTTTGCCGATTTGAAGGCCATTGGGCTGGTACGACATATCCGTGATTTCACCGACTGGATCATTCAACGCCGCAACCTGCCTGAGACCTGCAACCATTGTTTCAAAACGCTCGTCGGTGAAAGTCAGCCGATCCAGCATTGGTTCACTGAGGCCATTCTTTCGGCCTGATTCAAGGTCCTGCTCATTGGCAGACATGAGCGCAGCGCGGTTGGCCAGGATAGCTTCGCCAATCGCCAACAGCGCCCGGTTTTTTGTTTCTGTAGATGCACGACAGATTTCCACAGATGCTTTCCGCGCCTCGACACCTACAGTGCGCATGTACTCTGACTGACCCATCACTTAAAATTCTCGAGAAAACGCGGATTATACCCTGCTTCTCTCATGATAGTGTCACCCACTTTTTTTGACCGTGAACCCCTGGAACTCGTCCAGTCATTGATTGGAAAGCTCCTTCGGCATCGAATTAACCACCCGGCTCAAGGGGATATCGGGCGGTCCGCTAAAATCACTGAAACAGAGGTCTACAGGCAGAAGGAGGAAGTCATTCATCCCCTGGGTTTACCGAGAACCCCACGTCGGGTGAGTACACAATCACTAATTGTTAGTAATGTGTTTCACGAAGACTTGCCCAGGGGTTCACTGGATTTCTGCATTCGTTCGACCAATTTGTCGAGTTCACCAAGACGCACCAGTGGGTCTTTCATTTCAAGCATTCGTTGCTTGAAATGGTTAGGGCAAGGTAAAAGTTCCGTGAGTCTTGCGCCGACTTCAACCGCTTGACCAAGATCACAATCCAGACCTAGTCTTTGCACCGCTTCATGGACCATCAACGACTCGAGCAGCCCAGAAAGGTGTTGCCTTTCTTCCGGAACGGCAACTTCGGGTTCAACGGCCAGAAACTCAACATTTGCCATCATCAACCTGTCAGGTTGTTCGTACTGGTCACGAATAACGAACTTTCGATCACCTTTAACGACAATTCTCAGCATCCCGTTTGAAGACTGATCGAAATCAACAATCTTACAGTAAGTGCCACAATGGGATATTTCCGGAAGCTGCTCATCCGGGCTAGCCAGGATCCGGTCACCATCGGTAATCATGACAATGCCGAAACCAGTCTGTTCGCGAAGGCCCTTCTTAACCATATCAAGATAGCGAGCTTCAAAGATCTGCAACGACAGTTTACCACCGGGAAACAGCACCAGCGGCAAGGGAAATAAAGGGACTTCTTTCATCGCCGTATTCTACCCGATTAGCACTTTATCAATAGTGTCTTTAAACTGCCTGCCTCAAATAACTCCACAGGTTTCACATTGGATCCAGTACATGCCCTAGCGCTAGCGCTGATACAGGGGATAACCGAGTTTTTGCCCATTTCAAGCTCCGCTCACTTGATCCTTCCAGGAAAATTGCTAGGTTGGCCGGACCAGGGGCTTGCTTTTGATACGGCGGTTCACCTGGGATCACTGGCAGCCGTCGTTGTTTATTTCCGCCACGAAATCCATCGCCTGACCCGCGCGGTCCTATTGCATGTTCAGAGTCGCCAGCCTAGTGCTGATAGTCACTTTGCCTTCAATCTTATGCTCGCCAGCCTACCGATCATCCCGGTGGGGTATTTCACTAGATTTATGGTCGAAGCGGAACTTCGAGGGATAGAGGTGATAGCTTTTACCACGATCGTTTTTGGTATCGCTCTATGGCTCGCGGATTATATGAGAAGCGATACAGCAAAGCCCTTAACCCCTGCTCGATCAATCGCCATTGGGTTGGCGCAGTGCCTTGCCCTGATTCCTGGCACCTCACGCAGTGGAGTCACTATTACGATGGCGCTATTACTGGGTCAATCCCGTGAGCATGCTGCCAGAATTTCATTCTTGATCGCCATTCCGGCCATCGCCGGAGCCGCTGCAATAAAATTCTGGGACCTCCTGCACACACCAATCACACCGGACTGGTTTACGCTTAGTATCGCCACTGTTGTAGCAGGCCTCTCTGCTTACTTTTGTATCGTGATCCTGTTGAACATCGTAAACAAAATGGGCTACCTACCATTCGTTATCTACAGGCTTGGCCTGGGCGGCCTACTGCTTTGGATGATTTACTAGGGAGCCCCCTTAAAGAAGCTCTTTGTATGGACAGAGCGAACGCGCCTGCAGAAGAATCACCAATAGACTTTAACTTCGTGATTCTTCCGCAAAGGTTAAAGGCCGGCCTCGTCGAAAAACTGATGTGACATTCCGACCTTTATCATGGGTTGCCTAGAACGGAATATCATCGTCGAAATCATCAGATGGCGGTGGTCCGAAGTCATCTCCAACCGGCGAACTTCCGCCGCCACCCTGGCTGCCACCTGATCCACCAGAAGAAGATCCTCCTCCACCCTGGCTGCCACCTGATCCACCGGAAGAAGATCCGCCACCGCCCATTTCGCCGCGACTGTCCAGCATCTGCATCTCGCTGGCAACGACCTCTGTGGTGTAATGTTTCTGACCGTCCTTCTCCCAATCTCGGGTTCGAAGTTCGCCTTCAATGTAAACTTTAGAACCTCGCTTCAGGTACTCCCCTGCGATTTCCGCCAGCTTGTTAAAAAAGACGATACGATGCCATTCGGTGCGCTCCTTTTGCTCACCGGAATCCCTGTCTTTCCATCCCTTTGATGTCGCAATAGATACATTCGTGACCGCCCCGCCACTTGGCATATACCGCGTTTCTGGATCCCTTCCCAGATTACCGACCAGGATTACCTTATTTATTCCGCGAGCCATCTTATTCTCCTATTCCTCTCGGGTTGTCACCAACCATCTGTATTTAATATGCCACCGGGGAATAATAACCCTTCTACAGCCCTTTGGCACAATTCTGGAACAGATAAGTCGATTCAATCAGTAAAAAACCGATGGGCAGAGCTCAGAAATTGACGAACTTTTTTGCTTGATGTGCCGCAAACTTATAACATCACTGCCCGGCCCGATACCGGCTGGCTGTCAGACTGAGTGGCAACGTTCGTCCAAACTTCCGACCCGTCATCAATGGAGCGGATCACCGGGTGACGCATCCCACTGATAGAAGAATTCACTGGAATCGCACGTCGATTTCATCGATTACCAAAGCCGAGGTTAGCTCTTTGATCACCTTACAAGGTACCTGTTCCTGATGGATACAATTTCAATCCATGGTGCCAAGACACATAACCTAAAAAATATCAGTCTCGACATCCCAAGGGACAAACTGGTTATTGTCACAGGACTATCCGGTTCCGGTAAGTCCTCCCTGGCTTTCGATACGCTGTACGCTGAAGGCCAAAGGCGATATGTCGAATCCCTGTCGGCTTACGCCAGGCAATTTCTATCCCTGATGGAAAAACCTGATATCGAGCACATTGAGGGTTTGTCACCTGCCATCTCCATTGAGCAGAAGTCAACGAGTCACAATCCGCGCTCAACTGTGGGTACGATCACTGAAATCTACGACTACCTCAGATTGCTATTCGCAAGAGTAGGTGAACCACACTGTCCAACTCATGGCATAAAGTTACAATCGCAGTCGATCAGCCAGATGGTCGATCAGGTAATGGGTTTATCTGAAGACACTCGAGTCAATCTGCTTGCACCGATCATTCGTGAACGCAAGGGCGAGCACCTGCATCTGTTCAAACAACTAGCTTCACAGGGTTTCGTGCGGGCTCGCATCGACGGCATCATTACTGATCTTGATACCACACCCGACCTCGACAAAAACAAAAAACACACCATCGAGGTTGTCATCGACAGGTTCCGAATTCGCCCGGACCTGATGACTCGTCTCGCGGACTCTTTTGAAACAGCAGTACAGGTCGCTGATGGTATCGCCGCGATCAGTTTCCCAGACGATAAAACAGAAGACCTGTTGTTCTCATCGCGGTTTGCATGCCCCCAATGTGGCCACTCGATTCAGGAACTAGAACCACGATTCTTCTCCTTTAACAATCCTGCTGGCGCCTGCCAGGGTTGTGATGGGCTGGGCTTGCGCGAGTATTTTGATCAGGACTCAGTGGTACAAGACCGGGAACTGTCTCTGGCAGAAGGCGCAATCCACGGCTGGGACAGGAGGAATATCTATTATTTCCAAATGCTCGGATCAATTTCAGAACACTATGGTTTCAACCTTGCGACACCATTCAAGGAACTTTCGAACAAGCACCAGGAAATCGTTCTTCGCGGAAGTGGTACCGATGAGATTCAGTTTCGTTACGTCAACGATCGCGGAGACGAATATACCCGAGGCCATGCCTTCGAAGGGATCATCCCCAATATGGAGCGCCGCTATCGTGAAACCGATTCCCAGATGGTCAGGGAAAATCTTTCTAAGTTTCTTAGCACGCAAAACTGTCCTGAATGTCATGGCGCACGTTTAAATGCAGACGCCCGCTCGGTAACGATCAACGAGAAGTCACTCACTGATATTACTTCACAATCAGTTAATGACGCTTTTGATTACCTCTCTGACCTGAAACTCAAAGGGCAGCGTGCCCAGATCGCAGAAAAGATCCTGAAAGAGGTTCAGGCAAGGCTCGGCTTTCTGATCGATGTTGGTCTCGACTATCTGACGCTGTCACGTAGCGCGGATACCCTGTCCGGCGGTGAAGCGCAAAGAATCAGGCTTGCAAGCCAGATCGGTGCGGGACTCGTTGGGGTCATGTACATTCTGGATGAACCTTCAATCGGGTTGCACCAAAGAGACAACCAAAGACTTCTCGGTACGCTGACTCGCCTGCGAGACCTGGGCAATACTGTCATTATTGTCGAACACGACGAAGAAGCCATCCGCCACGCAGATTTTGTGATCGACATTGGCCCTGGCGCAGGGGTCCATGGCGGCGAGGTTGTCGCAAGCGGCACCCTGGACGATATCCTGAAAGAAGAAAGATCGATTACAGGGCAGTTCCTTAGTGGCAAGCGAAAGATCGAGGTGCCAAAAGAACGTCACATCTATAACCCGGATGCTGTGCTAACGCTTCGTTCGGCATCGGGTAACAACCTGAAGGATGTTGACCTAAATATCCCCATCGGCCTGATGACCTGCGTCACAGGAGTGTCAGGTTCAGGAAAGTCCACCCTGATTAACCAGACTCTGTACCCGATTGCAGCAAAAGAACTCAATGGCGCCACCAATCCACAGGTTGCACCCTATGATGAAATAATCGGCATGGATCAGCTAGACAAGGTCGTGGACATCGACCAGAGCGCTATCGGCCGTACTCCTCGATCCAATCCCGCGACTTACACACAGATTTTTACGCCCATCAGGGAACTCTTTGCCGCGACACAAGAGGCTCGGTCAAGGGGGTATAAACCCGGCAGATTCAGCTTCAACGTGAAAGGTGGTAGATGCGAGGCATGCCAGGGCGATGGACTGATTAAAGTTGAAATGCATTTTCTGCCCGATGTCTATGTCACCTGCGATGAATGCAAGGCGAAACGATATAACCGCGAGACTCTGGAGGTCCTCTACAAGGGCAAGAATATTCACCAGGTTCTTGAGTTAACGGTTGAAGACGCGCATACGTTCCTGGGTGCAGTCCCGATGATCGAACGACGCCTGCAGACCCTACTCGACGTAGGTCTTGGTTACATCAAGCTTGGACAAAGTGCGACGACACTTTCCGGAGGTGAAGCACAGAGAGTGAAGCTTGCCCGTGAACTCTCCAAAAGAGATACCGGCAAAACCCTGTATATTCTGGATGAGCCAACAACAGGATTACACTTCCATGATATCGAGCAATTGCTCGAAGTCATTCACCGACTTAGGGATCATGGAAATACAATCGTTGTGATCGAACACAATCTGGACGTTATCAAAACTGCAGACTGGATTGTTGACCTTGGACCCGAAGGCGGCTCGGGTGGTGGTGAGATTATTGCGACCGGTACGCCGGAAGAAATCGCCCGGATGGAACATTCGTTTACCGGGCAGTTCCTGAAGCATTCCCTGAAATAGTCAGGCCATCTATGATTAAGAGCTTCCCTGACTATAAGCCTTTTGTACGGCTTGTGTCGCCACACCTTTGTTGATGTGGGCGTTACAGCCAGACAATACACTTTCAAGCGCGTTAACACAGAAAAGGACATTCCTGGGATTACTCGCGTAACCCATCAGACCAATACGCCATACTTTTCCAGCAAGCACGCCCAGACCAGAACCTATCTCAAGGTTATAATGGTTCAACAGCTGTTTACGAACTGAAGCTTCATCCACCCCATCTGGAATAGTGACTGTATTCAATTGTGGCAGCCTGTAATCCTCTGCCACAATAAACTCAAGACCCATCGCTTCAAGCCCTGCCCTTAGCGCCAGATGATTATCTTGATGTCGTTTCCAGGATTTCTCAAGACCTTCTTCTTCCAGAATCACCAGGGACTCGTGCAACCCGTAAAGTGCATTGACCGGCGCAGTATGATGATAGGCGCGGGTCTGGCCTTCACCCCAGTACCCCATCACGAGATTGAGATCCAGGAACCAGGAACTGACTGGCGACTTGCGGGACTGAACCCTGGCGACCGCTGCTTCGCTCAGACTGATCGGAGACAGGCCGGGCACACAGGAAAGACACTTCTGTGTTCCGCTATACGCAGCGTCAACTCCCCAATCATCAAGATTCACTTCAATGCCACCCAGCGAAGTTACACAGTCGACAATAGACAGGCAATCGAACTCCCTGGCGATCGCACAAAGTGCTTTGGCATCAGACCTGACTCCAGTGGACGTTTCCGCATGCACAAATGCGACGAGCCCGGCGTCTGTATTTTCCTCGAGCGTTGCCCTCAGTTTTTCAGGTGAGACCGGCGTTCCCCATTCATCCTCAACCAGAATCACTTGACCACCGAGACGTCTAACGTTATCTGCCATTCGGGTACCGAACACCCCGTTAACGCAAACAACAACCTTGTCACCCGGCGACATCAGGTTTACAAAACAGGTTTCCATCCCGGCCGAGCCAGGTGCTGAGACTGGAATGGTCAACTCATTTTTTGTCTGAAAGGCAAACTGCAACATCGACTTGATCTCATCCATCAGACGGATGAACTCAGGATCCAGGTGGCCGACGGTAGGTCTTGCTAACGCACTTAGGATTCTTGGATTTACATCCGAGGGACCAGGCCCCATCAGGGTACGGGGTGTTGGATTGAATGAACTAACCACTGTAATAATTCCTTATAAAGTCTTGGGGTCTACAAACGACAAAGCCGGGCATAGCCCGGCTTTGAGATTTCTGCACTTCGGTCGAAATGACTCGACGAGGTACCGGCTATGGGCAAAGGCGATTTAGTCTTCGTTACTCGCTTCAACATTATCATCGATATCGTCAAAATCGTCGTCATTATCTGGAATCGGTCGATCAACGAGCTCCACAAATGCCATTGGCGCCGCATCACCTGCCCTAAAACCGCACTTGAGAATTCTGGTATAACCGCCCGGTCGCTCCTGGTACCTGGGTCCGATTTCAGAAAACAGCTTGCCTACAGCAGCTTTGCTTCTCATTCGCGAGAAAGCCAGGCGCCTGTTGGCAACTGAATCACTTTTCGCCAATGTGATCAGCGGTTCTGCTACACGCCTGAGTTCTTTCGCCTTGGGCACTGTGGTCCTAATGACCTCATGCTCAATCAAAGAGCAAGCCATATTGCGAAACATCGCTTTTCGATGAGAGCTGTTCCTATTTAACTGTCTACCACTTTTTCTATGGCGCATCTTCTTGTTCCTTTACGACTGGGGTCGGAGTAAAAATTCGACCACTAAACTCATTTATAACTGTGTCTGTATCGGAGATACAATATCAACCTCATTGACAACTAGTGAGGTGAACGATTTTTTACTCCGACCCTGGCTCTTTAGCCTAAAACTCGATCGTCACCCCGAAGACTTGATGGCGGCCAGTTCTCTAATCGCATACCCAGAGACAAACCACGTGAAGCCAGAACATCCTTGATCTCTGTCAGGGATTTCTTTCCGAGGTTAGGTGTTTTCAGCAGCTCAACTTCTGTTCTGCGGATAAGGTCACCAATGTAATATATATTTTCCGCTTTCAGGCAGTTAGCTGAACGAACTGTCAACTCCAGGTCATCGACCGGCCGGAGTAAAATTGGGTCAATCTCGTCTTCCTCTACAACCGCTTCTGGCTCGTTTTCACTCTCCAGGTCAACAAACACCGAAACCTGCTGCTGCAAAATTGTCGCTGCTCTTCGAATAGCTTCTTCCGGATCAATCGTTCCGTTGGTTTCCAGATCAATGATCAGCTTATCCAAATCAGTTCGCTGCTCAACACGAGCGCTATCGACTTTGTAAGAGACTCGCTGAACCGGGCTGTAAGATGCATCCAACAACAATGAACCAATAATACGGCTTTCTTCTTCGTCAGCGATTCGTATATCTGCTGGCTCGTAACCCCGTCCTCGACCTACCTGCGCGCGAAGCTTCAAGTGACCGTTTTCGTTCAGGTTAGCGATAACGTGCTCAGGGTTTGCGATCTCAATGTCGTGACCGATTTCAAAATCACCGGCGGTAACAACGCCCGGGCCTTTTCGATCCAGGGCGATTTCAGCTTCGTCGTTGGAGTTCAATTTAACTGCAACACCTTTAAGGTTCAGCAGGATCTCAATAACATCTTCCTGGACACCTTCCAGAGTGCTGTATTCATGTAGCACGCCGTCTATTTCTGTTTCGACAATCGCGCAGCCGGGCATGGAAGAAAGCAGAATGCGTCGTAGTGCATTACCTAATGTATGGCCAAAACCACGCTCAAGTGGCTCAAGTACAACACTGGCGCGCGTAATTGATTGCTGGTCGACCTGTATGTGCTTCGGTGTTAAAAACTCTAATGAAGAATGTGGCATATTCTCACCTATAAGATGAATAACTGTTCAAAACGTGTCGGGTTTACTTAGAGTAAAGCTCAACAATAAGGTTTTCGTTAATTTCCTGCGGCAACTCATCGCGCTCTGGAGCAGCTTTAAACACGCCTTCCATTTTCTCTGGATTAACATCTACCCAGGGAACAGGGGAACGGTTCGCAGAAAGTGTCAACGCCCCCTGAATTCGAAGTTGGTTACGTGATTTTTCACGAATCGCAACAACGTCACCGGCCTCTACCTGGTATGAGGGAATATTAACAACGGTCCCGTTAACCACGATAGATTTGTGCGATACAAGCTGACGTGACTCTGCTCGGGTAGAACCGAATCCCATTCGATATACGACATTATCAAGCCGACGCTCAAGGATTCTTAGCAGGTTCATACCCGTTGCACCCTTCTGACGATCCGCCTTCTTGTAATAGTTGCGGAACTGCTTTTCCAGCACGCCGTAGATACGACGAACCTTTTGCTTTTCACGCAACTGTACAGCGTAGTCAGAAAGTCTTGTTCTACGCTGACCATGCTGGCCAGGAACACTGTCCGCACGGCATTTAGATTCAAGAGGACGAACACCACTTTTAAGAAAAAGGTCGGTTCCTTCTCGTCTTGATAATTTTAATTTGGGTCCGAGATATCGGGCCATTGTTACTCTCCTCGGTTAAACCCTTCGCTTCTTGGGGGGTCTGCACCCGTTATGTGGAATCGGGGTAACATCAGTGATGTTAGTGATTCTGAAACCCGCACCACTCAGCGCCCTGACGGCTGCTTCACGACCAGGGCCAGGTCCTTTGACAAATACTTCCAGGTTCTGCAGTCCATATTCCAGCGCTGCAGTTCCGGCTCGTTCTGCCGCAACCTGCGCAGCAAAGGGCGTGCTCTTTCGAGCGCCACGGAATCCTGAACCACCAGCAGTTGCCCATGACAGAGCGCCGCCTTGGCGATCAGTGATCATGATGATGGTGTTGTTAAAGGACGCATGAATGTGCGCTAACCCATCAACTACCTGGCGCTTGCCTTTCCGACGCGTTGTTGCCGCCGGCGTAGCAGATGCCTCTGGAGCTTGAGTTTCCTCTGGCGTAGTTGTTTCTACTTCAGACATATTCTATTTCCCGATTTATCGCTTATTTGCGAATAGGCCGCTTAGGCCCTTTTCTGGTTCGTGCGTTTGTCTTGGTTCGCTGACCTCTCAGCGGCAAGCCTCGACGATGACGAATACCTCGATAGCACCCAAGGTCAAGCAAGCGCTTAATATTCAGCTGAACTGATCGACGCAGGTCACCTTCTACTGGAAGCTTGGTTATTTCAGAGCGGAGTTTGTCCAACTCGTCCTCTGTTAAATCCTGAACTTTTACGGTCGGGCTTACACCTGTCGCATCGCAAAGCTGCTTAGCTGTGGTGCGCCCAATCCCAAAAATATAGGTCAGGGAAATTACTGCATGTTTGTTGTCGGGGATGTTGATCCCGGCTAATCGAGCCATTCGACTTGCTCTCCTTTATCCTTGTCGCTGCTTATGACGTGGTTCCGCACAAATTATTCGCACTACACCCTTACGCCGGATAACGCGACAGTTCCTGCACATCTTTTTTACTGAAGCTCTGACTTTCATTTTCGTTTCCTAGGCTCCTGCTAAAAGCTAGCGTCTGCCAAAATTTTGCAAATTTGATTTTTTCATCAGAGATTCATACTGATGTGACATCAAGTGCGTCTGCACTTGTGACATGAAATCCATTGCCACTACCACCACGATCAACAAGGCTGTTCCACCCAGTTGGAAAGTGATGTTGAACTGCAAGATCAATGCCTGTGGTAACAGACAAACTGCAGTCATATAAAACGCCCCAACAAGAGTGAGACGCGTCAATATTGTATCTATATGCATTGCCGTCTGGTCACCAGGTCTGAATCCCGGGATGAAGGCACCAGATTTTTTCAAATTGTCCGCCACTTCCTTCGGATTAAACATAATTGCCGTGTACCAGAAGCAGAAGAAAATGA
>Ga0114993_10002588_pt1 | contig 19604 bp, 10 predicted proteins | sample ArcticOcean_MG_C_FD_87042 | JGI IMG/M metagenome (GOLD analysis project Ga0114993, IMG submission 87042) | Marine microbial communities from western Arctic Ocean - ArcticOcean_MG_CB2_150 | ecosystem: Environmental > Aquatic > Marine > Oceanic | place: Arctic Ocean: Canada Basin | collected...
CCAAAGATGAACTAACAACGCTGGCGCATCGGAAACTAAAAAGCATGTCCAACGATCCAGGTTTGATCCGCGGATTGTACTTCCGATCCTATGTTGCAGATTTTTTCAGATGAGCCATACTTCAGGATCGTCGGGCCATCAGCCGTGTCGCCGTCGAAATTCAGCTTGACATATCGAGCCGGCGTATTCGGAACAGAGACAGCCGGCAGGTCGACATGAACTTCATTGGCAACAATCGGGAACGTCGCGCTGACGGTCGAGCCGAAATCACCGGCATTTGTGCCAGTACTGCTGAACGAAATACTGACATCATCCGGCGTTGAATTGCTGAACTGAATTGTGCGGTACGTGCCCAGCGTGACATCACTAACGGAAACAACACTACCCAGATCGAAGATGATCTCCGACGCCGGGGCGGGAGCCGGGTTGGCTTGAAATGCAGTCAGCGCCGTGTTGGCTCCCGCGACACTCGCACCGTCAGGATGCACTGCGCCGTCGGTCAGCTCGCCTGTACTGAATACGCCCAGACTTTGCGTGTGCGGATCATCAAGATAGTTGCCGGCCCCGTCACCCGGGAGCAGCGTCGTATACGCATACGTCTTTCCGCCGGAAAGATTCGCGGCGAGATTCGCAGAGGCAAACTCGCCGCTGACGAAGTCGGCCACCGGCAGCACGTTATTTGTAAACCGGAAGTCGTCCAGGACACCCGGAAATGCATTGCCGCCCGCGGCATCGCGTCGACCGATGGCGAAATCAGCATTCGACGGGACTGACGTAATGTTGTCTTCAGTGCGCTGCAACGTTCCATCGACATACAGCGTGGCCTTGCCACCGGAGGTGGTACCACCATCGTGATCCCAGATGAAGGCGAAGGAGTGAGCCTGTCCGTCGTCGTACGTCGGCTCTGCGCCGGTCGTCTGGTAATCAACGGCGCCGGAAATGATAAACCCGATGCGGCCATTGTTCCTCATGAAGACGGCCCAGCCGTCAAGTGCACTGTTTCCGTAGGTTCCGCCAAGATATCCATTGATTCCGGTGTCTGTGACATCGTCGGCTTTGAAGAAGCCTTCGAAAGTGAACGACGCATCGGACGTTATGTCGAACGCCGCATCCGTCGACTTCGCACCGCTGGTCGCATTGGTGAAGTCAATGCCCGTCCCGCTGTTGAGCCCCGTTTGAGAGTAGGTGACCCCTGCGGGCGCGGTCAGGTTCTGCGCAACACCGGCGCTGTCTACCAGGACACCACTGGACTCGTCCATTGCGAAGAACGCAGTACCGGTCAGATTGACCGGGGTGCCGTTGCTGTTGACCGTCCCATTGAATGTGACATCACCTGCAGTGAGCGCAGTATCCGTCTGCAACAGAACGGCACCATTAAAGACCTGATTGCCAGTTCCGGTCGCCAGTGCCGTCGTGTTGAGATTGATCGTCTCGGCCGTGACCGTCAGGTTTGCGTTGGTCAATGTTGTTGTGGACGTCTGAAAGTTGACCGTGTCCGTGCCGTCACCCGCATCAATGCTGAGACCGCGAGTGCCTCCCAGATTCAGTCCCTGGACATTGATCGTGTCGTTGCCGGCCAGAGAGACGACCTGGACGTCGCCCGTGAACGACGTCAGGGGAATCAACACCGTGTTGGTGAAGCTGCCGGTAGCACCTGCAATCGTTGTCTTAATGATATTGCCGGGGTCGTTGATCGTGATGAGCGTCGCGCTGGCGGAAACGGTCAGTGTGTCGTTGCTTGTACCACCGCCGGTGTCGGTGATGACCAGATTACTGGAACCGTCGAGTGTGACCTCGGTGTCCGAAGCCTGCTCGTTGAAGTAGACCTTGTTCTCGTTGCCGGAACTGGGCTGGCTGGAGACGAATACATCCAGGTCACCATCTCCGTCGATGTCACCGAACGTCACACCACCGGTGCCAAAGCCATTCAACGCCTGGCCGGAATCCGTGAATGCCCCCGACCCATTATTCAGGAATACCTGGTCGTACTGACCACCATTCGTAAACCCGGATAGAATATCCAGGTCACCATCGCCATCGACATCCGCCACCGCGACACCGTAGCTGCGGATGTTCGAGCCCAGGGCTGCACCACTCGTAAACGTGCCCGATCCGTTATTGGTATAGATTCGCGTCGGGGCGGCTTTGTCACCCACGACTGCGTCCTGGTCTCCATCACCGTCGAAGTCACCCAACGCAACCGCGCGGGTGTTGGAACCGAACGGGATGGAGCTGGCTGTAAACGTTCCCGCGCCATCATTCGTGTAAACGCCCCGCCCAACAGCATCCAGATCACCATCACCGTCGATATCGGCCAGACGAGCGAGCACCAGGCTGTTCTGCGAGCCCAGTGACTGGCCTGTGTTGGTAAACGTGCCCGAGCCATTATTGGTAAAGACCATGTCGGAACCGTTGCGGGCGACGAACAGGTCCAGGTCGCCGTCGGCGTCGATATCACCCAGAGACGACCCGGCGACTGTTCCCAGGCCTGAGATGACCTGACCGGCCGAAAAGACTCCGGAGCCGTTATTGGTGTAAAATCGGTCTCCGATGTAGACGTCCAGGTCGCCGTCAGCATCGATGTCGCCCACCGCCGGCACGGAAAACTGGAACTGGGAACCCACCAGCGTCTGTCCCGAATCCGTGAACGTCCCGGACGCGTTCGTATAGATCTTCGTGTTCGTGAAATTCACACTCAACGCGTCCAGGTCACCGTCGTTGTCCAGGTCAGCCAGGACTGTCTGGACGGTGCGGTCGGAGCCGAGGGACTGTCCGGAATCAACAAAGTTGGCGAACCCACCCGGAGCTGCGATCGTGACCTGGTAATCTTCCACTTCACCATCGCTGGCAATACCACCGGGTCCAAGTCCACCGGCTGTACTGAGCCGGAAACGGGCATACGTCGTGCCGCTTCTGATGAAGGCTGGCACGTCGAACGTCAGGTTGTTGTTGCCACTGGCCAGAGTCACCGTGTCGAAGATCTGCTCGTTGGCCCCGTTGAACGAACCGTCGCCATCGAAGTCAATCCACGCATCCAGCTTCGCCACCGCGCTGGCGTTGACGGTCACGGTCGCGTTCTGGGCACCAACGGTAATCGTCCCGAATGTCACGCCGTCTTCGTCGTCCGGAGTGCCCGTGGTGTCGTCGCCCGTCGCGGTCGCGTTGCGCGTGGCGTCTGCTTCAATGTCACGATTTGTGCCGAGCGTCGGGCCGGCCGGTAAGTGCCGTGCTCCGTTTTCGACAAGCGTTGTCGGATAGGGTGCCGGGGCATCCCCAAAGTCGAAAACAGGGTTGAAGTAGACGCGGTTGGCTTGGGATTGCGTGTTACCGACAAACGCGTCCGGTGAGCCGTCACCGTTGAAATCAGCCAGTCTGACATCTCTGCCTTGGAAGTTTCCGAGGCTGATCCCTGAGTCGGTGAAGCCCCCAATCCCGTCGTTGAACCAGACTTTGTCGGCTGCGCTGTCTGCCGTTGTGAAGGCATCGAGGTCGCCGTCTCCATCAAGATCTGCCATTCGCACGCCGCGTGTGCTGGTTCCAAAGTTCGTTCCCGCAACAAATACGCCTTCCGTGCCACCCTGAGTACCACCCTGGTTGATCAGTACTTCAGTGGCGTTGTTAGAATTGCCGACCAGCAGGTCGAGGTCTCCGTCGCCGTCGATATCACCCAGTTCGGCCTTTTTGCCATTGAAGCTGGCTCCAATGTCGACACCGCTGTCAGTGAAGCCGCCGCTTCCATCATTCAGGAATATTCTCGTCGGTGCACCGCCTCGTGGGAATACGACGTCGACATCACCATCACCGTCAATGTCACCCACTCCAATGGAATAGGCTGGGTTTGTCACACCGAATGCTGGGCCGGCCGTGAAGTTGCCTGTCCCGTCGTTGAAAAGCACCTTCTGGCCGTTTGACCCTGCGATGGCGTCGATGTCGCCGTCGCCATCGACATCCGCAAGGCGCCCGCCGTAGGTATTGCCGGCTCCACCGACACTGACACTGTCCAGCGCCGTAAACCCGCCGCTGCCATCGTTTTCGAAGCTCGTCAGGTTACTTCCAGCCTGGAACACGACCAGGTCGAGATCGCCGTCGCCGTCCAGATCAGCAAAGTCGGCTTCGAGGCTGATCTGTCCGTTCAACTCGATGGCGGTCTGGCCGCTGTCGGTAAAGACGCCGCTGCCGTTGTTAATCCACAGGATGTTGTCACCGCTGTGGTTCGCGGCGAAGACATCGACAAAGCCATCGCCATTGACGTCGCCAATCGCAACGCCATACGTCAAGCCGGAACCAAGGGCCTGCCCACTGTCGCTGAAGATGCCGTCTCCCTCGACCTGAGACAGCGTGACTTTGTGGTCCTCAACTTCGCCGTCCGCCGCCAGTCCCGAGGGAGACAGCCCGCCAGCCGTGCTGAGTCGGAAGCGTGCGAATGTGTCACCCGAACGCACTGTTTCGGCAGGTACGTCGAACGTGAGATTGTTGTTGCCAGTGGCGACCGAGACGTTGTGGAAAATCCGCTCGTTGTATCCATTGAACGAGCCGTCGCCATTGAAATCGATCCAGGCATCGAGCTTACCGGCTGCTCCCTGCACGTTGACTGTGACCGTCGCATTCTGCTGACCAACGGTGATCGTCCCGAACGTCACGCCGTCTTCGTCGTCCGAGTCGTTCAGGTCGTCGCCCGTTGCGTTGGCATCGCGAGTCGCATCGGTTTCAGAGTCACGGCCGGTTCCGAGAGTCGGGCCGGTCGGTGTGTGGCGTGCTCCGTCTTCACTGAGTGTTGTGGGGTATGGCGCAGGAGCGTCACCAAAATCCAGTGGGACAGCATTGAAAAACACCTTGTTCGCCTGTTGTCGCAATCCAGCGACCGCATCCAGCGAACCGTCCCCGTTCACGTCACCCAGGTCGCCCTGCCCCTGAGCTGATCCTCCAGTGCTGATAGTACTGCTCGAAAAATTCGCGCTTCCGTCGTTGACCAGAATGACACTGCTACTCGCATAACGGAACACGAGTGCATCAAAGTCGCCGTCACCGTCGATGTCGCCGAGCCTGACTTTCAACCCACGGCCACCGTCGGCAGTGGCATGCTGCGTAAAGTTTCCATTGCCGTCGTTCTTGAACACGCGGTCGCTTTGGTTGTCTGCTGACACATATGCGTCGAGGTCACCGTCGCCATCAAGATCCGCGAGTGCAACCGAATTGCCGTTGGTTGTTGTTAGGACTGGAGACTGCGTTATCTCCGTGAAGTTTCCAGTGCCATCATTCCTGTAGACCACGCTCGTCGAATTGGACGCCACGAACAGATCGAGGTCACCGTCATTGTCAAGATCTCCCAGAGCGGCGCCGGTGGCTCCGGACGTTGCGATGGACCGAGTCTGGGTGAACGCAGCGCTGCCATTGTTCGAGTGAACTGTCGTCGAACTGTTGGCAATGATGACATCCAGTACGCCGTCTCCGTTTACATCGCCGACGGCAATGCCACCGAATCCCGAGCTGCGGGTCTGCGACCCTGTCGCCGCCGTAAAGGTTCCCAACGCACCGTCATTATTGAGGAAAACTGCTCCGGATCCGCCGTGGATAAAATCCATGTCGCCGTCGGCGTCGAAGTCGCCAATTTCCCCGTCGCGAAGTGCAGTTCCCGTTGTAATTAGATTCTCCGTTCCGAATGTGCCCGACCCGTCGTTGAAGAAGATCGCTGAGTCGGCGTCCTGGCGAATGAACAGGGCGTCAACGTCTCCGTCGTTGTCAAAATCGGCGAGATACGTCCCCGTGTTCTTCTTTTCGCCACCGACGCTGGAGAGCGACTGACCGCTGTCCGCGAATGTCCCGCTGCCGGGAGACGCGGTCAGTGTGATGATGTGATCTTCAACTTCTCCATCACTGGCAAGTCCGGTCGGAGCCAGTCCACCAGCCGTGCTGAGACGGAAACGGGTGATCACATTTCCGTCCAGCGCATCGGCCGGCACATCAAACGTGACTGTGTTGTCGCCGGTCGAGACGCTGAGGTTGTCCGCGATCTGCTCACCGAGGCCGAAGAAGGATCCGTCACCGTTGAAGTCGATCCACGCATCCAGCTTGCCAGCCGCGCCCTGCACGTTGACCGTAACAGTCGCGTTCTGCTGCCCGACCTGCGCCGAACTGAACGTCACTCCATCGTCATCGTCGGATGCGACCACGTCATCCGAGTTTGCATTTGCCGAGGGGATTCCATCGACCTCCTTGTCACGCAGAGCTCCCAGTGTCAGCCCGGTCGCGGTGTGACGTGCTCCGTTGTCAACGAAGGTTGTCGCGTAGGGGGCGTCCCCAAAATCGAGCGGCGTACCAAGCGCGATCCGCTGAAACGTCGTGACCGTCTTATCACTGCCTCCCGATGCGTAGACGTGGGCACTGTCCGGGCTGAAGACGACCAGTCGACCCTGCAGACTGAAGAGGTTTCCGTTCAGTCCGGTGATTGTCGTGCCAAGAGCATCGGTGCCGTTCCTTGTCAGTTGTTCGCTGACCGTGATCTGACCGGTCGTGCGGTTGATGTCCCAGATCGAGAGGGTCTGAGTTCCGCTACTCGTCTCAAGGCTGGCAAGGCGTTCTCCATCTGGACTGACCGCGAGAGCGCCAACGCCCGAGGCCTCCACAGTATTCCCCTGGGAATCCGTTCCGCCGTCTGTCAGTTCTTCGACGAGAGTCAGCTTGCCGTCGGATTCGCGCCGTGAGAACACGACTATCGAATTGTCACCACGTCCCGCGACGTACAAAAACTTTCCATCTGGTGTTATGTCGAGATCGTGTGAGCTGCCCAACTTGGTGACAGGGTTACCCGCGACATCCGTTCCACCATCCGAGATCGACTGAATATTAGACAGGTTTCCGTTGGTCGCGTTGCGGGAAAAGACCTTCAGAGTCCCGCCGTTCTGGATACTGGAGTAGAGGTTCTTTCCATCCGGGCTTTCGACAAGGCTCCCGTACTGGCCGCTCTGGTTGAAGTTCTGCTGAAACGTCAACAGACCGGTTGTCGTGTTCCGAATGTAGACGCCGAGTTCGTTACCGGATCCGGCATACACGTTCTTGCCGTCATGGCTGACAATGACCTCGTTGACGCTATTGAGACCGTTGTTGCTACCGTCGCCATCTACCAGCGTCTGCAGGTGTGTTAAACCGCCGGTGGTTGAGTTCAACGAGAAGGCCAACAGCGAGTTTGCTTCGAAGGCCACGACATAAACGTGAGCTCCATCCGGGCTCACGGCCACACTGTTCGGCTTGAACGTCGGCAATGTTGCGCCCGCGGCGTCGAGTCCGCCACTTGAGACGGTGGACGCCAGTGTCAGGGCGCCCGTTGCAGCATTTCTGCTGAAGACGTTGAGCGTCGTGTCGGAGTTACCGACGGCCACAAAGACAAATTTGCCGTCGGGCGAAACGGCCGAGTCAAATGGTTTGTTGAGCTTGTCGAGTAGATTCGATGCGCTGTCGTTCCCACCGTCAGTCAGCGTCTCAACGAATGTGAACCGCGTCGTGAATGATTCGACAGCCCCGATATCGACGGTGCCCACCTGTCGCGGATTGTTGGCTCCACGCTGATCAAACGGGACGGCTTCGGTCGTGTTGCCGTCACCATCGAGATCGCTGGTGTCCACCGGGAGCGACGCCGGGTCTCCGGCATCTACCGCCGGTCCACCGGCGACAATAGCGTGTGTAAACGTGGGGCCGCCGTTGTCAGCCAGCGTCGTGTTGAGCACCGTGCTCAATGTGATTGTGCCGCTGCCAGCGTTGCCGACGATGTTCCCATTCGTCCCGTTGGTCACCCCACCGGCTGTACCCGAATCACCAATCAGGCTGTTGGTCGACCCAGCCAAAGTTCCGCTGATGTCATCGTTCGCCGTATCAGCCACATTCCGGTTTCCGGCGACAATCGAGTTCACCAGAGTCACCGGATTCGTTGCTCGGATTCCGCCGCCGAAGTTGCCCACCAGCGTTGTGTTGATCAGCGTCGTTGAGTCTGTCCCTGTGCCGCCGAAGGTGTCGATCGCCCCACCTCCACCAACGCTTGCGGTGTTTCCAGAGATTGTGCTGTTGATGATCGTCATCGAGCCATTGACGGTTCGCATGGCACCGCCCTGGTGCTGGGCCGTGTTACCAGACAATGTGCTGGAATCGATCCTGACATTGCCGCCTGCGTTATTGATGGCTCCACTAATCTGAAACGTACCGACTGCCTGGTTGCCGGAGACTGTCGTGCGCAGCATGCTGACAGTTCCAGAATTATGAATTCCGCCCCCGCTCCCGTTCGCAATGTTGTTCGTAACCGCTGCATCCGTGAGATTCAAAATCCCGACATTTGAGATGCCGCCGCCAAGTCCGGAAACAGTCCCGTTCGTCACAGTTACGCCATTAAGATTCAACGTCGCCGATGTTTTTACATCGAACAGGCGATCAAGATCGGCTCCGTCAATAATCGTGCTGCTCTGGCCTGCTCCCTGAATGGTCAGTGTGTTGCCGCCGTCGGCCGCGATGTCGAAGTCGCCGGTCGCATTCGAATTCTCATTCGCGCCGGCAATCGCAACGGTATACGTGCCGGCGGGCAGCGTGATCATGTCCGCCTCGGCATTGCTGTTCGCCGTGGTGATGGCTTCACGCAGCGACGTCAGTCCGTCACCGCCATCCACGACGTCGGTGAACGTGGTAACCGTGATTGCTGCAAGAAGAGCGCGGTCCTCTAGCATCTCAATGGCAGAGCGGTGACGTCTGTACCAGCCGGACGATCGCGAGGCTGGCGGGAGGGAGCGTGTCCCGGTCGGGCGCAGGGACCGGGCTCGGGCAAGGGGCTGACGGATTCGGTCACGAAACGCGTTCAGCCAGTTCAACAGAATCATAGAGCCATCCAGAAAGCGGAATAATGAAGCTCAAGAAATGTCGGTCGACTTCAGGCCCTCGGACGCGGCAGATAGACCACGAACCGAGGCGTTGACATACTGTCAGCCCGGATCGCGGTCTGGCCCGCAGCAGCGTTTAACTGAAACCTCGTATTACGGTGAGTTCAGGTAAATCACGGGGAGTGTACGGAAGTTGCTAACTGCAATGATTATGCGGACTTCAAGCCGTAAAAACATGACAAGCTGGCGAAGATAGAGGGCATTTACCGTCTTCCGTGGCTACCAGCGCCAACTCCTTTCGGAATTCTGACCAAATCGGTATAACCGTCCCGATCTTCTTCTGTTGCGTGTTCCCCCAAATGACAGACTCAATGCAGGTCGTTCCGGCGCAGCGTGACCCTGCGACCTGGAGGCCTGTGATCGAATTCTCAGACGTGGCCAGCAACCGCCAGTTCCCGATTCTCTGACCGTAATGACGCGACCTGCGCGGCGGGAAGTTTGTACTTCCGCTGACGGTTCAGGGCGCCGCACGGAGTTCGGCCTTCAGGCGGGCTGCAAACTGACACAAGGAGTGCTGAGAATGCCGCAGCTTGTCGCAACGGGCACGAATCCCGGCGAACGGCTGGAACTCGAACTTGAAGTCGGACCGTCGATCCGCGTGGGCCGCAAGTCACCGACCGGCTGGTCAATACCGTGGGATAAGCAGATCTCCCGCGAACACGCCGATCTCAGCTGGAACGGATCGCAGGTCGAGGTTGCGTGCATGGAAGCCGCCCGCAATCCAATCTACGTGTCCGGTGAGGGAGTTCGGCAGGCGAGTCTGCAACCGGGACAGTCGTTCATCATCGGCCAGACGACGTTTTCCGTGGTCGGTGCGGAAATTGTCGATGACGTCTCCGGTGACGGTCCGGAAGAGCACGCATTTGACCGCGAAGCTCTGCAGTCGTTCGAATTCCGGGACGCTGGCCAGCAGATCGAGTTACTCTCGAAACTGCCGGTGATTCTGGACGAAGGCCCCAGCGATGCCGACTTTGCGGCGCAGCTCGTCGAGTTACTGCTGCAAGGCGTGGCACGTGCGGACGCCGCGGCCGTCGTTCAATACGACGTCCCGGATGCCGGGTCATTGCAGACCGGCCCGGATGAGGACGACGGCGCAATGCTGATGGAAGGCGCACCCGTCTTCCCCAGCGAACCGGCCATGATGCGAGTCGCGACGGCTGATGACTATGAAGGTCGCTTCCGGCCCAGTCGTCGATTGATCATGTCGACATTTACACGCCGCGAGAGCATCGTGCATCTGTGGAGCGACGACGGCGGCGACGACGATGATGGTCCGCAGTTCACAGTCAGCGACGATCTGGACTGGGCGTTCTGTACGCCCTTGCTGTCTCCGTCCTGCCGCGGGTGGTTTCTGTACGTCTCGGGCATTGCGGACGGCGATGTCGATGAAGCGGAACTCGGCGGTGATCTGCGTTTTGCCGAGTTGATGGCACACTTCATCGGCGCCGTGCGTCAAATGCGAACGCTGCAGGAAACTCAGACACAGTTGAGTTCGTTTTTCTCGCCGAAAGTCATGGAAAGTCTCACGGGCGAAAACGGACATCTGGCCCTCGTGCCGGAAGAACGTGACATATCAATCCTGTTCTGCGACGTGCAGGGGTTCTCGCGCAAGTCAGAGCAACTCAAGAACGATCTGCACCAGCTTCTGACGTGCATGAAGGAAGCGCTGTCCAAGATGACGGGCGGTATCCTGGACGCCGACGGTACGATCGCCGACTTCCAGGGAGACGCCGCCCTCGCATTCTGGGGCTGGCCCGTGAAGTTGGAAGAAGGCCCGGTACCGGCCTGTCGTGCAGCATTGATGATTCAGGACGAATTCCTGAATCCGTCGGACAATGCGGATCTGCTTGAGGGCTTCAAGATCGGGCTGGGTGTTTCGCACGGGAATGCGATTGCCGGGCAGATCGGGACGCCGAAGCAGGCCAAGATTGGCGTGTTCGGTCCCGTCGTCAATCAGGGCGCGCGTCTGGAATCCATGACGCGGCAGTTCAAGATTGGAATCTGCATTGATGAAGTCACGTCCGACTTCTGCCGACGTTTCCTGACTCCCGAAGAAGGCCGGATCCGTAAGCTGGTTCGCGTTCGCCCGAAGGGCATGGACATTGCGATCACTGTTCACGAATTAATGGGTCCGGTTGGAACGCCCGACACACCGTCCAATGAACATATCGAAGTCTTCGAGACAGCGGTGCAGGCCGTTGTTGACGGCGAATGGGACAAGGCCAAAGAGATTCTGAACTGTCTGGAAGATGAGGGTCCGAAAGAATTCCTGTTCCTGCGTATGAGTGAGCTGGGCGATCAGCCGCCCGCTGATTGGGATGGCGCTTTCCGCCTGGCAAAGAAATAGGTCCGTGGAGCCTGTCAGACCTGCTGGAACTGTTGCGACGTGAGTTCCCAATGCTGGTCGAGCGGGCTCTGACAAGTTGACGATCAAAGGGTCAGACGCATGCATGAAGTCAAGCTAAGCGGCGGGCCGTTCGACGGTCAGGTGCTGCAGTCACCCAAACCCGTGTTCGATCTGCAAATCAGGTTCGAGCCGGGGGACGAGAAAGAAACCGTGGAGGTCGATCAACTGGAGCTCCACGTCTATCGGGACGTTGATGCTGACGAGCAGGACGACGTTCTTACCTGGTGTGAGTCTCGCACTGACCCATTCTCGCTATCGTTCGACGAACAATTCTGAAGTAGCTCTGTCCAACTATGCACGGATGAATTTTGATTGTGGATCAAACACATTCAGCAGCCGCTGCGTGAAGGGCAGGCCGCCGCGTGGGCCTCGCAGTACGTCGCTTTGCTTGCCGGTCAGGATCATGATGGCCCGATTCAATCGCTGGCAAAGGCGATTCAGCTCGGTCGATTCCAGAGAATCCGGCCAGCCGATCCAGGCGACATTGCCGCCGACGCTGTAACGGCAGGGCAAGTGATCGAAAAACGCACTCAGTGCGGCCTCAACCTCAGGCAACTGCCCGGAGGTGATGGGCATCTTGATCAGACTGTGCTCCTCGGGCAGCCAGCGAAACTCGCGAGCATCGCTCCAGACCCGCGCGTCATCTTCACCGGTCAGAAGTTCGACCGTCGCATCGGCGATCAGTCGACGCACGCGCTCGACACGGGCCGGCTGCGCGTCCGCCAGACCACCCAGACGCACCCACAATCGGTGCGGCGGTTCCAGGTCCAGGCAGAACAGGTCTTCCTGTGCAACCGCCAGCCGATGCAGCGCGTCGATTGTCGGAGCCAGCTCTGTGAAGTCAGCTCGAATCGTCGTCCACGTTTCGGGAGCCGGAAACACTTTGAATGTGAGTTCGACCAACACGCCCATGCGACCCAGTGCCCCGGTCACCAGCTTGGGGATATCGAATCCCGCGGCGTTCTTCACAACCTTTCCGCCGCCGAACACGACGCGTGCGTCACCAGTCACCATGCGGACGCCCAGGATGAAGTCGCGCACTCCACCGAACCGAAAACGCCCTGGCCCGGACAATCCCGCCGATACTGTTCCGCCAAGAGTTGCGCCGGCTTCGGCCAGGGGAGGGTCGAAAATGAGGAACTGACCGTGCTCGGCGAGGACCGACTGAATGTCCGCGATCGGCGTACCGGCCAGAGCCGTGAATGTGTATTCGCTGGGTTCGTAGTCGAGGATGCCGCTCAGCTTGCGTGTCGAGATCGTCGCATCACGTGAGAGCGCCGTCTTTGTACCGGCTCCACGCACCAGCACATGCTCGGTGGAGCGGACGGCGTCCTGAAGCTGTTCGATGGATTCCGGGACTAACATGAGTATTCGCCTCAGTGCCGTGAGATCACGCCGGCCTTCTCCAGTGGGTGTGCCCCGTATCGAGACGTCAGGACAGGCGCCTCGGCACTGGGCAGTTTTTTGCCACGATTCGCCAGTGCGAGCGGATCGACGGCGTGACGAATCTGCTGCATGAACTCAATGTCGTCCTCGCCATACATTTCTCCCATGAAAGCTCGTTTTTCGAGACCCACGCCGTGTTCGCCGGTGATCGATCCGCCCAGTCGAATGCACAGGCGAATGATCTCACCGGCCAGAGTCTCCGCTGCTTCGAGCGCACCGGACTGCCGGCCGTCGAACATGATCAGCGGATGAAGGTTTCCGTCACCGGCGTGAAACACGTTGGCGACTCGGATGCCGTGCTCGGCACTGAGCCGTTCGATTTCGGCCAGCGCTTCACCCAGTCGCATCCGCGGAACGACACCGTCCTGAACGATGAAGTCGGGACTCAGACGGCCAACCGCCGAGAATGCGCTCTTACGCCCTTTCCAGATCAGAGCCCGCTGCTCTTCCGTCTTAGCGACATCGACGAGGTAGGCCCCTGACTCTTCAATCACCTTGTGCAGTCGCGGCTTCTCCGCCTCGACTTCGTCGGCCGTACCTTCCAGCTCGACGATCAGAACAGCTTTCGCGTCGGTTGGGTAACAGTCGGCGATGGCGGCGTTCGCGGCATCCATCGAGAGCCGGTCCATGATCTCCATGGCCCCGGGCAGCAGACCGGATGCGACCACCATGGCAACCGCCGTCCCCGCTTTCTCCAGCGAGTCATAGGCGGCCTGCACTGTGTGAAAGACCTCGGGCCTGGGCAGCAGTCGCAACGTGATCTCGAGCGCCACCCCGAACAGGCCTTCGCTGCCGATAAACATGCCGGTCAGGTCCGGCCCCGTGGATTCCACGCTGTCGCTGCCAAACTCCGTCACTTCGCCGTCGGGAAGCACGACCTTCATGCCCAGCACGTGATTCGACGTCATGCCGTACTTCAGGCAATGAGCTCCGCCAGAGTTAAACGCCACGTTGCCACCGATTGTGCAGACAGGGCCGCTGGACGGATCCGGCGCGTAATACAACCGATCAGGAGCGGCACGCTGCGACACTTTCAGGTTGATCACGCCCGGTTCAACGACCGCGATTCGCTGTTTCGCGTCGTACTTCAGAATCCGGTTCAACCGGTTCAGAGCAATGACCAGCCCATCTTTCACAGGGACAGAACCGCCGCTGAGACTCGTCCCGCTACCGCGAGCCATGAACGGGATTTCGTGCCGATGGCAGATTTGGACGGTCTGAATAATCTCGTCCTGAGTCTCCGGCAGCACGACACCAGACGGCTTCGCCCGGAACGACGTCAAACCGTCTGATTCGTACGGAGCCAGCTCGGCATTACCGGTCAGAAACCGGTTCGGCGGGTAGATCCGCTGCAGCTCTGAGAAGAACTCCCGGAAACTCATCGATGCGGACTCAGTTCTGTGATTCGGGCGTTTGGCTGCGGACTGTCGGTTTTGGCTGATACTGCCGAGTTGCTCGTTGATGCGAAACGGCGAACGCCGGAACGCCGAGACCTACGGCCGAATGATAATTGAGCATCCAGAGGCTGTCTCAGTCGAACGACGGGAAACTTTGCGGACTGTATCGGTCCTACCGGATGAAGCGACTGATCCGACTGTCAGGACTGCGCGGCCCACGAGCGTTGTGCTCGATTTTCAGGTCCAGTCGTGACGAAGAATCCGAAGCGGCTGGCTTTGCGCAGACAAGGGGTGTCTGTCACGAGCCAATACCGGTCCTCGGGGGGAGAACCAGCACAGTGATCAAGCCAACATACCGGTCTATACGAGTTGCTCTTTGTCTGGCGAGCGCGGCGTGGTTGAGCAGTCTTGCTGTCTGTGGACAGAGTTCTGCCGCGGATCAGCCCAAACTCGCGGATAGCGCCGGAACCAGGACACTGGACGAATGGATCGAGCTGCAAGGCTCCGGATTCAGCACGGTGCCCCAGGAGTCAGCTCCTGTCGAGATGCCTGCTCCTAAGCTGCCCACGGCCCGACCTGAACCCGCAACCCTGCCGGAACCTGCAACCTTATCTGAACCCGCAACTCCGTCTGAACCCGCAACCCTGCCTGAGCGCGCGGCCGTGATCCTGACGTCTGCCCAGGTCCCGGCGCCCGAGTCGAGAACAGTGAGTTCGCCAGCCAGTGTTTCTACTCTCGCCGCTGACACAGTCCATCGACTGCTCTCAAACGCTCGCCGGGCAGTAGCAGCCGGCGACCTTCCGCAAGCGCGTCTGCTGGCCGAAGTGGCGGCGGAAATGCCCGTCCCGATGGAACTGTTCCAGAAGTTCCCGGAGCGCATTCTCGACGAGATCGAGTTCATGACTTCCCGCAAACAGGATGTGATGACGACCGCTTGGAATCAGGAGACTCCGGCTGAGGCGGCTCCGCCCGCCCCTGACGCAAAGCCAGTGCAACCGCACCGCCGGGATCCAGTGTCGGGCGTATTACTTGCCGCGGACGGCCGGAGGCTATCGCTCTTCAAGACAAGTGCATTAACAATAAGTCCAGTAATGATAACTATGAACAAAGACGCAATAGAGGACAATGACGTAATAGACATACTCGAGGTGCCGCAGCCAGGAGACCGGTTGATCTCTGAAGGCCCTCCTGAATTCGGTCACAGCCGTGACTGGAAAGCGTTGTCGTACGCGTGGGAAGCCCCCGTCGCGCGTCATCAGCCACTGTATTTTGAGGACCCGGAACTGGAACGCTACGGCAACGAATTCTGTCTTCTGCAGCCCGTTGTGTCAGGCACGAGGTTCTATCTGACCTTCGCGACGATGCCGTATCAGATGTCGATTCCGAACAACGCCTGGTTCGACGTCAAGTACGACCTGGGACACGATCGTCCCGGTAACTGCGTTCCGTACTCGATTCACACGCTTCCGGTTGACTGGACCGCCGGGCTGAGCGCTTCGGGTATCATCGCGGGCATCGCGTTCGCATTGATGACACCGTAACCGGGCGGGAATCGGTTCTCACGGGTCGCGCAAACTCCTCAACAACACGACCGCGTCGACGGAACTTCATGACATTCTGCAAACCGGATGTTGACCTCGGCAGTCGCACAGTCGTAGGATCGTTTTCGTTCAACCAAATGTCCTGAATCAAACAGGTTACGATGCCAGCTCCGACCCTGACCATTGAGAAAGCCAGCCAGCCGCTTCCTTCCGGAAGTTGGCGGTTTTTCTTTTATGGTTTTCCCGTGAGGGAATTCAGGGCACGACCGGCCTGATCGGTTGTTCGACTCAACTGAGTATTCACCAGCCCTGAAATCCCTTGAGGTTTCAGGGCTTTTTTTGTGCCAGAACAGGAGACCCGCAGATGATCGTTGTCATGAAACCCCAGTCCACCGAAGAAATGATCCAGCACATGATTCACCGCGTCGAAGAACTTGGCCTGAAGGCACACGTGATTGTCGGCACCGAACGCACTGTGATTGCCGCGATCGGAGACAAAAGAAACGGCGAGCAGGAAGCGATTGAAGCCTGCGAGGACGTCGAGCAGGTACTGCCGATTCTGGCTCCATACAAGATTGCCAGCCTGGAAACGCGATCCGAACCCACTGTCGTGGAAGTGCTCGATTTCGCCGCTGGCGGACCGAACATCGGCATGATCGCCGGTCCGTGCTCGGTCGAATCTGAAGAGCAGATCATCGGCACCGCCCATCAGGTCAAAGCAGCCGGAGCAACGGCACTCCGTGGCGGAGCCTTCAAGCCCCGCACCAGTCCGTACTCGTTCCAGGGCATGAAAGAAGAAGGCCTGAAACTGCTCGCAGCCGCACGCGACGAAACCGGGCTCGCCGTTGTGACCGAAGTGATGGCCCCCGACCAGGTCGACCTCGTTGCACAATACGCCGACGTACTGCAGATCGGTGCCCGTAATATGCAGAACTACAACCTGCTGCAGGCAGTGGGCGAGACACGCAAAGCCGTGCTCCTGAAACGCGGACCGGCCGCCACGATGGATGAGTTCCTGCTGGCGGCCGAGTACATTCTCGACCAGGGAAACTCGCAGGTCATGCTGTGCGAACGCGGCATCCGCACGTTCGAGGCGCACACGCGATTCACGCTGCCATTAGCCAGCGTTCCGTATCTGCACGAGAAAACTCACCTGCCCGTGATCATCGATCCAAGCCACGGCACCGGGTACGCCAACCTGGTGACACCCATGGCCGCAGCCGCTGTCGCCGCGGGCTGTGACGGCATGATCATCGAAGTCCACCCAGATCCGGCGCACGCATTCAGCGACGGGCCGCAGTCACTCACCCCCGAAGTCTTCGCCGGCCTGACGGCCCAGTGCCGAAAGGTAGCAGCCGCGATGGGACGACAGCTTCATTAGATCGGACGAGTCCTTAAACAGACCTCTCCCCCAAAACATTGGCGATGCAGGGCTCTGCTCCAAAAGTCAGTCGACCGCGCCTATGTTTCGGGGGAGAGGGGTGGCCTGATGAAAAGTCGGCGAGTTTCACGATTTCAGTTCAGCCGGTCTTAATTCCGCGAGCGGTCATGCACGAGACGTTTCGCCTGGTGGCCTGGCTCTACAGTCCACATGGTCGTCCTGCGACCTGTTCTGAGTCGAGTTGTCGTCGAAGATGTTGATCCGTGGGAATCACCTCAGGCCAATTTTGCCCACGGATGCCAGAGCAATTCCACGGATGGGTGGGGGCGGCCAGAACAAAACTCGCGAGCGTCCGAATGTCGTGCCCCGACTCCAGCAGATGAGTTGCAAAGCTGTGACGCAAAGTGTGGGGCGACGCATTCTTCTCCAGCCCGATGTTGCGAACCGCAGCCTTAAACAGGTCAGCAAACGTGCTCTCATACAGATGGTGCCGACGATGCACCTGGGTCACGGGGTCCCGTGACAGGTGCCGCGACGGAAACACCCACTGCCACCCGAATTCCCGATTGGCATGCGGATACTTCCGCTCCAGTGCATACGGCAGCCACACCGTTCCGAAGCCGGCCTCAAGGTCTCTCTTATGCAGTCGGCGAACGGACTCGACCTGCTCCTGCAACGCCAGGTACGCGAGGGCGAGGAAATCTCAAGCCCTGAAAGGGCAGCAGGATTCGTGCCGCACGCCATTGCTTCAAACCCCGGGTAACAACGTGTTTCCGGGGTTTCTTGTTTGCCCGGCAAAGTGGCACACCCAGTCACTGCTTGTCAGTGACCTCGCCCTGTTCATGGGGAAGTGAATTCGAATGGCAAGGGCGTCGCTCGCCAACGGCGGGGTCTGAAGGAAGCCATGGAAAGCTGGTGGTCCGTAGCGAAAGCGAACCTGATTCGGCGGCCTGTCGGGGTTGTGACCGGTCACGTCAGTTCAAGAGGGCGACTCAAGAATCAGCTTACGCGGTGTGAGGTGGCGGATGATCCCGTAATCGTGAGTAAGCCCCGGCCTGCGAAAGCTGGTAACAGTCTGGAGGACAAAACCGCGGTGACGCGGCGTCTGGTCGTTACAGGCGGCGCATCGAATAGTCGCCAGGCATGGATTACTCACTCCTGAAACTCTCCCGCCTGGCCGTCACGTCTGTCGCGTTCCACCGACCCCATACCGTCCAGCGGGCTGGCACCCACGATGCCAGGGCGGTTCAGCACATGGGTATAGATCATCGTCGTAGAAACATCCTTATGGCCCAGCAGCTCCTGCACCGTCCGGATGTCCGCACCCGCCTCCAGCATGTGCGTAGCGAATGAGTGCCGCAGCGAATGAGCGCTGGCATGCTTGTCGACCCCGGCGGACCGCATCGCCTTCTTGATCGCCCGCGCTACAGAACTCTCACCAATGTGGTGCCGCCGCACGATCCCACTTCGCGGATCAACAGACAGCCGCGCCGCAGGAAACACATACTGCCACTCAAACGACTGATCGAGATCCCGGTACTTTTCCGACAGTGCGAACGGCAGCCACACCCGCCCGTTCCCCTGACTCAGATCGGCATCATGCAACCGACGAACCGCGGCGATCTGATCCCGCAATTCAGACCGGACTGAGACGGGCAGGTACGTCAAGCGGTCCTTGTTCCCCTTGGTATCCGTCAGAACGATCTGCTCGTAACCGAAGTCGATATCCTTCACACGTAACCGGCAGCCCTCCAGACCCCGCAGACCTGAACCGTACTGCAGACGCGCCATCAGCGAGTACTTACCGCTCATCCGACCCAGCACACGTGCCACTTCCTCACGAGTCAGGACCACCGGCAGGCGCTCATCACCACGCGCTCGTGCTGTATCCGCAAGATCGCCGAGCGGAATCTCATAGACTTTCTGCAGAGCATAGAGCAGCGCCGCAAACGCCTGATTCTGCGTCCCGGCAGCAACATTCCGGTCGATCGCCAGATGCTCGAGAAACGAACGCACCTCACCGCCACCACACTGCCGGGGATCAGTCCCGGAATGGAAATCTGCGAATCGCTTCAGCCAGTCCAGATAAGCCTTCTCTGTCCGGATCGCATACCCGCCCGTCCGCAAGGACGCCTGGACCAATTGATACCATTCCGGCGCCGAGCGATCGACAAGCGGCGGAACCGGATCACCCGACCCCGACCCCGGTTCAATCGCCACACACGAATCTTCCGCAGCGTCAACGCAGCGAATCCAGTCGTCCACCACCCGCTGGTCAACACCCGAGCAATCAAACACCTGCCGCAGAAACAGCACGATCGCCCGCCCGCCCGGCCTCACGGATCTCCAGCTCTTCGCGCTGGAATTCGCTCCGCTCATGTCCCAGAAACCGCAGAATGTCGCCGGTCCGGCACCGACGGACCTCAAACCCACCATGCTCACGGTGGTACGACCGAAACCGCTCAACCCACCCGCGGTAATTCTTCCGGCTCTGCGGTTTTACCCGAGACCGTTCCA
>Ga0114993_10002589_pt1 | contig 19599 bp, 16 predicted proteins | sample ArcticOcean_MG_C_FD_87042 | JGI IMG/M metagenome (GOLD analysis project Ga0114993, IMG submission 87042) | Marine microbial communities from western Arctic Ocean - ArcticOcean_MG_CB2_150 | ecosystem: Environmental > Aquatic > Marine > Oceanic | place: Arctic Ocean: Canada Basin | collected...
AACATGCCACATAGTTCAACGGGACTCATCTCATGATCGATTCAATCATAAACATTCTTACCACAGTGACACCTCCAGTAGATAACGGCACCTTTTGGTTGCCAAGAGCAGCATCAACCGTTGCCGAGGAAGTTGATTTTACATTTGACCTCATCAACTGGATTTGTTATTTCTTCTTCGCTGCCATTGTGCTCAGCATGGTTTGGTTTTGTATTAAGTACAGAAGAAAATCTCCAAACATGGTATGTGAAGGACCAACCCATAACACTGCCTTAGAAGTGACATGGACTGTTATTCCACTACTCTTGGTGGCTGTTATTTTTACAGTTGGGATGAAAGGGTATCTCAACCTTCGCGAATCCCCAGAAGGTTGTTACGAGGTTCAAGTAACAGGACAAAAATGGTCATGGACATTTAGCCACCCAGAATTTGGTGCGACGCAAGTTGCCGAGTTAACAGTTCCAGTTGGTAAACCTGTCCGGCTCCTGATGACGTCGAATGATGTATTGCACAGTCTTTGGATTCCAGACTTCCGTGTCAAAATGGATGTTGTGCCAGGCAGATACACGTCGCTTTGGTTTGAAGCAACCAAAGTTGGTGATTATCAACTGAAATGCACAGAATATTGTGGAAAAGATCACTCTAAAATGTTCGCCATGGTTCACGTGATTCCCGCAGATGAATTCGATGCAGTGATGACCAAACTTGCAAGTGAATACGAAGACATGTCCGTTGGTCAGTTGCCAGCGTATGCGATTAACCGCTTATACAATCGCTGTGTTTCGTGCCACTCTCTTGATGGCACTACTGGAACAGGTCCATCGTTCAGAGGTCTTTGGGACCGAGTGAGCAGTGGCCAAGTGGGATTTTCAAGTGGAGAAACTCTTTCATCACTCTTGGGCGATGCAACGCTCTATGGAGAACCCGAAAATTACGTTAGGGAGTCACTCTTGTTTCCACAGAAACACATTGTGAAGGGCTATCTTGGTTCGATGCCTTCGTTCCAAGGACAATTAAAAGAAAAACAAATTCTTGCCATCATTGAAATGTTCAAACATCTTGATGAGATAACAGATGAAGAAGGTAACATTACTGTGAATCTTGATGGAACCCCAACGGAGTAGCGATGAAAACGATTTACGCTAAAAACAGTCCTACAGACAACTACCTCAATCATACCAAGGGCATTAAGTCTTGGATATTTACGTTAGATCACAAGCGAATTGGGATCATGTACTTGATCTGCATCCTCTTCGCGTTCTTTCTTGGTGGGTCATTTGCAATGTTGATCCGGTTTCATCTTTTAACACCTGAAGGGGCGATCCTGACCCAAGACCAATACAACCAAGCATTTACCTTGCATGGTGCCATTATGGTTTTCTTGGTAATTATTCCAGCGGTTCCAGCTGCACTTGGCAACTTTGTCCTGCCTATTATGTTGGGAGCGAAAGATGTTGCATTTCCAAGACTGAACCTCTTTAGTTGGTGGTTATGGGTGTTTGGTTTGGTTTTCTTCCTCATCTCACTTGGCACAGGTGGCGTCGATACGGGTTGGACGTTCTATACTCCATATTCAATTGATAAAGCCTCTTCAATGGGCGGTGTTATTCCCGTCCTCATTGGCGCATTTGTTCTTGGTTTTAGTTCAATCTTTACTGGCATGAACTTTATTGTCACCATTCACAGGCTCCGACCTGTCGGGATGACGTGGTTTAGGATGCCGCTGTTTCTGTGGGCAACGTATGCCACGGCGATTATTCAAGTGTTAGCAACACCTGTCATTGGTATCACACTGCTTCTTTTGATCGTGGAGCGGTCCTTTGGTATCGGTATTTTTGATCCCGCACTTGGTGGTGACCCTGTGCTCTATCAACACTTCTTCTGGTTCTACTCTCACCCCGCTGTATACATCATGATTCTTCCGGCGATGGGTATTGTTAGTGAACTTATTGCAGTGCATTCGCACCGCCATATTTTTGGATATAAATTCATTGCATACAGTTCGATTGCGATTGCGATGTTTGGCTTTCTTGTATGGGGTCACCATATGTTTACATCTGGTCAATCACAACTTGTAAATATTATCTTTTCATTTATTACCTTTAGCGTCTCGATTCCATCAGCAATAAAGGTATTTAACTGGCTTGCAACTTTATACAAAGGATCAATTAGTCTCAATACACCAATGCTCTATGGATTATCCTTCATTTTCATCTTCGGAATTGGTGGTTTGACAGGCATCCACTGTGCCACGCTCAACACAGACATTCACTTGCATGACTCATACTTTATCGTTGCACACTTTCACTACGTGATGATGGGCTCAGCACTCATTGGTTTCATTGGCGGCATCCACCACTGGTGGCCAAAGATGACTGGCAAAATGTACAACGAAGCGTGGGGTCGTTTCGCGTGCATTCTTGTTTTCGTCGGTTTTAATTTAACATTCTTTACCCAGTTCATGTTGGGTTCTCGCGGAATGCCTCGCAGATACGCAACATACGATCCAGAGTTTCAAACGTACCACATCGTTTCAACGATTGGTTCAACCATTTTGGCAATTGGTTTTTTCATTACCGCGATCTACTTGATTCATTCAATTTTCAAAGGCAAAAAAGCTCCAACGAACCCTTGGGGTGGACGAAGTTTGGAATGGCAATGTGCATCCCCACCACCGTGGGACAACTTTGCAGAGCAACCAGAAGTTGGCGACTGCTATGACTTCAGCGTTCTTGAGTGGAATGAAGAAGAACAAGGATATGATTGGCGAAAGGACGTTGCTCACCCAGGTGAATAGAACAGCGGGTAACTATCTATGACTACAGATCACGATCAACATGACGAAATACAAGTTGGACACGTCGTTCCAATCAAGTTCCTTACGGCAATTTGTTGTTTGCTGCTCTTTCTTACTGCAGTGACTGTATGGGTTTCCCGGTATGACTTTACTCAGATCAATATTGCAGAGATGGGCATCATCATGGCGCTATTCGTTGCAACAGTGAAGGCAACAATTGTAGGTTTGTATTTCATGCACCTTCGTTGGGATCGCCCCTTCATTGGTTTCGTCTTTGTTGGCTCAATGTTGTTTGTTGTTTTGTTTATAGGTGTTGCACTCACCGATTCTATGGAATATCAACCCCAAATCATCAAAGGTGATACACCAGTTGTGACTGAGGCGATGGAAAAACTTAAAGACGCCCACTGATGTTTGCACAACAAAAAGGCGTTTTTTCCAGTGGGGGAATGGAGGAAAGCGCACTACGTCTGGGGATGCGATGGTTTATTGTCTCTCTGACGGTGTTTTTGCTTGCCTCAGTTGTAGCAATCATTGTCATACGCCTGCAGGTACCAAACTGGCCTGATCTTCCTGCAATTCCACAAACGTTGTGGTGGAGTACCGGTGTTCTCTTGATGAGTACCATTGCAATGCAAAAAATAAAGTCTGGGTGGAACTTCTCATGGCTCTGGGTGTCGATGTTACTTGTATTCTTGTTTCTGGGGCTCCAAATTCTCACAGCGCTTCAATGGCATACAGAGTTAGGTACATTTCAACAAAGTGAAGAAGTCGTTGCAATTGCAAGAATGGCGTTGTATGTCTTGATCTTTTTACACTCCATGCACGTGGTTGGTGGGCTCATACCACTTGGCATGATCGCAACTCACAATGGGTATGTGAAACATCAAGCACTCGTCCCACTGCTGCTGGTCTATTGGGATTTTATTTGCGTTATTTGGATTCTCTTCTTTATCGTGATTCTACTTGTCAGGTAATCGAAATAAACTGTTCCTAGGTCAGTTTATTTCTAGCACAGAATCTGGATGATTGGCATGCCATGCAAACCAGAGCGATCGATTGGTGTGGACACGTTGACCATCTTCGGTTCTAATAGAAGCAGTGATGGGATTCTCTTCAATAGTGAAGATGAGAGTGTTGTTTCCAAAAAGATCTGTGACGCGTCCATTATCGTCAGCAAGTTTGAGCAAAGATGGAATGGCGTAGACTCGCTCTACACCATCGATTGACACAGCAATCACAGGGGTTTTTGGATTTGCCTCATCTTGTGGCATCGGCGAAGTTGGAAAGTAAATGACCTCGGTAAGAAAATATAACTCAGGGCTTGCTTTTCGGTAACGCTTTTTTAATTGTTCGTTTGGAGCAAGTGAAGTTGTATCTGGATGTTCAGCAAACCAATTCTTCCAACTCACGACATCATGTGGAACAGGTGTAAGGGTGATATCTTCTCCTGTAACTGATTTTTCCAGCATCGATGCAAAAAGACGCTCGTTCCCAATCTTTTCTTGAAGCGGATAGAAAAGCATACCGCCGTTTCCAGAGAGTCCACTGTTGGCAAATGAAACGACGTTGGAATCAATCGTTCTTTCAAACACAGCAAGATGACCACTTGGCCAGTGCCAGACTATTGCAATGGGGGTTCCACCGAGCGTGTCGTTGACAATTTCATGGACATGTAAAAAGTGAAGTGGATAAGCTCGCGATTCGCCGCCTATTTCAACACCCACAACAAGATCCTTACTCACAACAAGTGGATCACGTATAGAGTTGTTGCGTTGTACGATTTCCTCGGGTGACAGTATCTTTGGGTCGGTTACAACAGGGGACATGTTGCGGTGACGCATTGCGGGAACCACCAATTCCCTGTCGATTTGTAAGTTGGACAGGTCAAAGGCATACGATTCAATTGTTTGATTATCGCCCGGTGGCATGCTTGTAAGTCTTAGGGCCGCGGGTGCAATAGCCCAGACCATGATGCCTGCTAGGACAATGCCTGTCATGAGCAAAACCCATCCGCCGTTGCGGAACGTTAATCGGACTGGTTGTTCGCTCATGGTGTCACCACTGTTATTGGAACAAAGTCAATGTATTGTCTTGTAAGCAACATTAAAATAAATAATAGAGGCAGGTACACGATCGATGTGAGGAACATTTTCACAGCAGTTTCATTGCTTGGGTTTCTCCAAAATCGGAATGCAACGTACGTGTACCATAAACTCAACATTGATCCAACAACTGCAAACACTGTTGATGCAACACCCTCGAGCGTGAAAAGTAAACAGAGTGGAACCAAACACAGAGCGGTGAGAACACTCACGCGGCCGGTTAAATCACCAGAGGGATCGAGGTACGGAAGCATGGTGAAACCACCGAGTTCGTAATCGTCTTTGTACTTCCAAGCGAGTGCCATAAAATGAGGGATTTGCCATAAGAACAATATTCCTCCAAAAATCCATGCTCCACCACTCAGTGACCCAACTGCCGCAACCCAACCAAGTAGAGGTGGAAATGCTCCAACAATTGCGCCGATGAAAGTGTTGAATGAAGTGCGTGGTTTGAGAGGTGTATAGACAAATACATACGTCAAAATTGTCAAGAGTGAAACTCCAGCAGCAGCGGGGTTTGCGCCAAATGCAAGAACAGACAAACCACCATAGGTGAGAAGTACGCCAACAACAAATGCATGTAATATCGAAATTCGACCCGAAGGGATTGGACGATCTTTCGTTCGAGACATTTTTGCATCGCGTTTGCGTTCGAAAAGTTGGTTCCACGTTGCAGCAGCAGCAGCGCTGAGCGTCGTTCCAATCACTGTCCAAAGAAACGTCATCCAATCAATTCCAAGTTCACTAGCCATGACAAATGCAACGGCTGTACTCATGACAACGAGAAGACTAAGTTTAATCTTGGTTAATTCGCAATATGCTTGAAAGATGGTTTGCGGTTTGCGTTGGTTGGTCATGGGTGTCTTTTACAGTAGTTTATTCGGGCGATTGTTCGGGGGTTCATTTGAAGTGTCGAAGCAGAGTAGTATATGTTTCTTTCCAAATGAAAACACTACAAACAATCCCTCGTATTCTGACTTTGTCATGTACTGCTACAACTGTGATGTGGGTGTTCAGTTATATGACACTTTTGTTTGGGGGCCAAGCCAGTGGGGAGGTTCTATTTGTCCTTGCAGGATTGAGTTTGGTTTTGGCAGGCATGATCAATACGGCAAATGGTGGCAATGGGATTCAGGCTATGTGGATTGGTGCAATTTCCGCGTTTTTCAACTTGCTATTGCTAGGAAGTCTTGTTGGAGGCGGTGGTGGAGAGGAAGTGCTTTCTAAAGGAGCTCTTTGGTTTTGCATTTTGCTCGTTGGCTCCATTGGTCTGACATGCATGGGGTCGAGAATTGCTCGTGCACTGAAACCATGTCAAAAGGAGTTTGATTGGCAATATGAGTTTTTTGTATCTGTTTCATTGCTGGTTTTTCTAATGCTTGTTACGGGCGGACTTGTCACGGGTTTAGATGCGGGGCTCGCTGTACCAGATTGGCCCAACAGTTATGGCCACAACATGTTGCTCTATCCACTGACTGAAATGATTTCTTCTGAAAATGATGGAATCTTTTTTGAACACGCGCATCGGCTCACGGGTATGTTTGTTGGTCTTGCTTCTCTTGTGATGTTGGTATGTGCGTGGCGATGGAGTTCAAACAAAGTTGTTCGCGCTGCCGCGACAGTTGTGTTTTTTATGGTTTGTTTGCAGGGCCTACTTGGTGGACTTCGCGTCACGGGTCATTTAACGTTAAGCCAAGATCGCGAACTGCTCAACCCAAATGTTTGGATGGGCGTAGTCCATGGTGTTGTTGGGCAACTCATTTTTGCGGGCCTTGTTTGGATCGCAGCGATGATGTCACCTGCTTGGAAAGACGACTCGATAGCAAACAAAACAAACAGGGGTGACGTTCGTTTAGGATGGGTACTTGTATGTTCGATGGTGTTGCAGCTGATTCTTGGCGCTGTCTATCGGCACATGTTGGGTGATGAAACCCTTGCACCCAAAGCAACACATATTTTGTATACGCACATGTTTATTGCATTCGTTGTCCTAGTCGTAGTTGTGATTTTTGCACTTCGATTAATTGCATATGATCATCGCGTTCTTAAAACGTACGGAAAATTGTTGATGACGCTTGTTGGTGTTCAGCTATTGCTCGGAGGAGGCGCGTTAATTGCTATCATTATCAATAAGGGAGTGGAAATTCCAACGTATGAAGTTGTTCTTACAACACTGCACCAAGCAAACGGCGCGTTGCTTTTGGGTGCAAGTATTGCAAGTTTGGCTTGGGCGAAGCGGGCTTGTCGCGTACAATAAAAGCATGTTCTCCTTATTATTGATCACATCAGCGATTTTTGCTGTTCCACCAACTGTTGAAACGACAACCTCGCCTCTTCAATTTTCAGTTACACATGATGGTGATGGCGGAGATGCGGTCTCGGGTCGTTTGTACATCATGCTGACAAAAGGATCTATTCCGCTCATTGGTGGCCCTAACTGGTTTAATGCCGAACCGTTTTATTCGCTTGAGGTTGAAAATTGGTCGAAGGACACTCCGATCATTGTTTCGGATAATGCAATTGGCATGTCTGGGCCTCCATCAACAATTGGCGATGGGCCATGGAAAGCCGTAGCCGTGTTAAGACGGAACCCAGACTCGCCAAGACTTGCAGCAGTAGGAGGGCTGTATGGACCGGGTGTTTCATTTGAAGGGAATGGGCAAACTGCAGGCAGAGTTGAACTCGTTCTCGACAATCCGGTTCCAGATCGCGAATGGAAGTTACACAAAAATTTAAGACTCATCGAAACGAAGAGTGAACTCCTAAGCAAATTTCATGGAAGAGACATCAATCATGGAGCGTGTGTGATCGTGCCAGATGATTTCGATCCAGAGCGTGCAGAGCCCTACCCAGTGATGTATTGGATTGGTGGTTTTGGAAGTGATCATTATGGTGGTCGTTATATGAAGATGATGTATACCGCTTCTTATTACGATGATCAAGTTTGCCGAGTCATCCTGAATGCACAGTGTTATGGGGGTCACCATGTCTTTGCGGATTCAGCAAACAACGGTCCGCGCATGCGAGCATTGATGGATGAATTTATTCCTTTCCTTGAAGAAAAATATAACTTGGGTGGTTCGCCAGAAAAACGATATCTCTCTGGTCATTCATCTGGTGGATGGGCGTCACTTTGGCTACTCATTCAAAACCCAGATTCTTTTAGCGGTGTCTGGTCACTGGCACCTGATCCAATTGACTTTAACAATTTTCAAACTGCAAACCTTTACTCAGAAAATGGGAACATGCTTTTTTATGAAGACGGAAGCCCGAGACCAATAGCAAGGCAAGGCGAAGAAGCAATTTTGTTTGCACCTGAATTTGTTGCCATGGATGACACACTTCTCGATGGCGGACAGATTGGTTCCTTTGAATGGGCATTTAGTCCTCAAGGTGAAAACGGGCGACCACTCAAAATGTTTAATAGAGAAACTGGTAGTGTGATCCCAGAAGTAGTGGAGTATTGGAAGAGATATGACATTAGAAATTTTTTAGAAGAGCACTGGAATGAACTTGCACCAAAACTTTCGGGGAAAATTAATATCATCGCAGGCGGTCTGGACACTTTTTATCTTGAGCAACCAGTCATTGATCTTGGTGAATTTTTTGCAAGTAAAAACTTCGATGCAATGATCCGGGTGATTGAAGGTGGAAATCATGGAGCGGTGTTTCGGGCATCTGTCATTGTCGAAATGGATGAGTGGTTTGCAAAGCGGCTAGGGCTTGTGAACAACCAAGCACCACAACTTGGTCCACAACCAATCTCAAAGAGATGAATGACGAAAGCAAACATACAGATTCACCACGAGTACGTGATGGCGAAAAGTTCATCGCCGAGCCTTCAGAAGGTCCATATCAATTTGATGAGCAATCTTCTTCACAAGAAGTGATTGCCCTTCCTAACGGTGAAGTTGTTGTTCGTCCGAATCTTGATGAATTGATTGACGCGATGGCTGCAAAGGTCTTTACTGATGCATCTGTTGGGGTTAAACAGCGTGGCGTTTTTCATCTTGCATTGAGCAATGCGCCAATTCTGTGCCCACTGTACGAACGTCTCATGTACGATCCAAATGTTCGAGCTCTGCCATGGCAAAACACAGAAGTTTGGCTTGTTGATCAAGCAAGCAAGTTTCCTAATATAGTCCAAGAGACAATCATTGAGCATGCAGATATTCCAGAACAACAGGTGCACTGCCACTTGCCTAAAAAGACGAATGACGAAGAACTACCACAAGTTGATTGTTTGGTTATTTCTGATGAAGCGGTAATTCCAGATGGAGTAAACATTCACAAAATAATTGTTTTTGCAACAAGTGTTGAGGCTTGTGAAGTATTTGCGAAAACTTGTAATAACGCTAAGGTCAATGGGTTCGTATTGCAAGAAAATCATTGAGAATCTCGGCCGCGGCAAGTGCATCTCGAACACGCTTCTTTTGCTTATGTGTTTTTCCACTTTGAGACAAATGTTCTTCGGCTGCAACTGAAGTTAACCGCTCGTCTTGGTAGAAGACTTCAATCGAAGTTCGAAGTGCAACCTTTTTGCCAAACTCTTGTGTAAGTTTAGCACGAGGACCAACAGTGCCATCCATGTGAAGTGGAAGTCCAAACACGAGCGCCTGCGCATCATGTTTACCAATTGCTTGTTCAATCGCGTCAATAAGTAACGGTCCAATTGGAACCTCTAACACAGACAGTGGATGGACCATTTTGGGGTCTTCATCTGCAATGGCAAGTCCAGTGCGTTTGTCCCCTAAGTCTACTGCGAGAAATCTCATTGTAATTCTGGATCAACCAACTCATGCATTTCCTTTACTCTCTGTGCCTCTGAAGCAGGAAATACGAGCGTTGCATCTTTCGTATGAACAACAACAAGATCGTTGCAACCAATCATTGTAATGGCATGTTCTGGATCATCTGAAACAGCAAGTGTGTTGTTGCAATCGATGGTGTAACTTGAAGTGTCGCTGCGATTACCGTTCCCATCGGTGTTAAGTGTCTCGCCGTAACTTGGCCACGAACCAACGTCTAACCACTCCACCGCCATAGGAACAGTACAGATCGAAATCGAATCATCATTTCCTGCTGGTTCCATCACACCATAATCTACGCTGATTTTTGGAAGGGTTGGGTACACTCTATCTAGCACTTCTTGCTGTTGTGGCGTTCCCCACGCCTCACCAATGAGCGCGAGCCCCGCTGCAGAATCGGGTTGCATTCTTGCAATTGCATCGAGAACAGTTTTGCAATGGAACACAAACATACCACTGTTCCACGCAAAATTTCCGGACGCAACATATTCTTCTGCAGTTGCAAAATCTGGCTTTTCAACAAATTCTTTACACGCAAAAGCGCCGTCGCATATTTGATCGCCAAGTTCAACATACCCATACCCCGTTGCTGGATAGGTCGGTGTTATTCCGAAAGTGACGAAACGCGATAGATCTTCTTTAACTAAAGAAAAGCCGATTTCAAGACACCTTGCGAATTCTGTTTGTGGACGAATAATATGATCTGCTGTAAGCACTGCAAAGATCGCATCTGGGTCGAGTTTGTGTAATACGGTTGCTGCAAACCCAACCGCGTTTAACGTATCGCGACCTTCCGGTTCGCCGATCAGTTGTGCTGGTGCAAAGTTAGGAAGCGAAGTACAAATTGCATCACCATGTTTTTGTCCTGTGCAAATCCACAGGTTTGATTGGTTAACAATTCCACCGAGTCTTTCTACTGCAATTTGTAACAGAGATTTTCCACCAAAGAGAGGAATCAATTGCTTGGGTGTTTCGCCGCGGCTCATCGGCCAAAGTCTCGTGCCGCTTCCACCAGCCATAATCATTGCGTGTCTCATTGGGCACCCTTAAGTTGAAAAGAGGTTTGGACGAGTTGATCGGTGGTTTCAATTGTTGGTTCACGATCTATTGCAAGTTGTACAAGTTTTCTTGCATCTCGAGGAGATTCACCAAGTTGTACAAGCATCGCAATCGCATCCTCCCCAAATGATGGCATGTTGATCTCGATACTTGGCATGATGTCTCCAATAAATTGATCGATCTTACCGCTGAGTTCAGCGATAATGGTTTCGGCAGACCGCTTTCCAATTTCTGGTAACGAGATTAAAGAAGCAGCGTCTTTGTTTGCAATTGCTGATGCGATTTCACCAAAGGGTCGAATCAAAGCACGGAGGGCTTTGCGGTTTCCAATTCCCTTGACTGTGGTAAAGAGTTGGAAAAAATCACGATCGCGATCACAGGAAAAACCAATTAGCCGCGGGATGAATGAAGATCCTTGTGATTGTCCTTCAAAATAATGCATTGTATGAAATTCAATTTGTTGACTGATTCGATCAAGAAGTTTTTCAACATCTGCAGCAGGGACGAGAAGTTCATATGTGATCGCATCTACGGCGATCATCACCTTGCCTTCATCGACTGCAACAAGTTTTCCACGTAATCGTGTAATCACAGGGTTAGTTTACCAACGGCCAGTGCGTTGTTTCAGCAATGCGGCGGCGAAGTTCGCTTGTTATTTCTTTCCCAGTCGATTTTTCTGGAAATGTAATGAGATCAACAAACTCTACGGCGGAAAATGACCGTTCCGTGAGCGCTTTTGACATTTCGTCCTTTTGGGGCGTGTCATCTACGATCGCAAGCAGAACTCTAGCCTTAGTTTTAGCAATCATTGCACCTGCGCCCCCAAGAAAAGGATGGACCCAACCTCGCGGTTCTTTGATGCCACCTTCGGGGAAGACGCCAACGACACCATTATTTCGAAGATGACGCAGGGCTAATCTCAGCCCAGCAGTATCGGTGCCATCCCGAGCCACTGGGATGATTTCGCCAAGTTTCCACACAAAATTTGCTTCAGGGATCATGAATTCTTCAGCCATGAGCCATCGAATTTTGAATCTACATTGCGATTGAACCAGGAGCGGATCGATGGGGCTTTGGTGATTACAAATGACCACCAAAGGCCCTGGCGTGAGCGTGTCTGGAATGATGTCCGTTCCCGATGCTTTCAAACGGTGAAACCACCGTACGTAGAGGTAATTGATGTACCACAATATCGCTGATGACCCATCTCCCATCACTCGCCGCCCCAATGCTGGTAATGCTATCCAATAGATCATGCCCATCAGAAGAACCCACATCACCATGCCATATATGATCCAATCCATCTGCATCCCATGCTACCAGAGGCAATCCCATCCGCGGTGCTATCCGCGGTGCGAGTCACCGTGCTTAGCACCTATAGGAGATGTCGGTCGAGGTAGCCAGAAATGAAAAAGAAAGGTATCCTGCGACAAGTTTACGCCTAGCGTAGAAAGAACCTATGCCTCGAAGAGATGATATTCATTCGATCCTGATCCTCGGCTCTGGGCCAATCGTTATTGGTCAAGGGTGCGAATTTGATTATTCCGGTACTCAAGCCTGCAAAGCCCTCTTAGAAGAGGGCTTTCGTGTTGTATTGGTCAATTCAAATCCTGCGACGATCATGACCGATCCAGAATTTTCCGATCGCACATACATCGAACCCATCACCCCTGAAGCTGTAAAGCGTGTCTTGCAGAAAGAACGGGATCTTGGCACGCCAATAGATTCGCTCCTGCCAACACTCGGCGGTCAAACTGCTTTGAACTGCGCCTGTGAACTCGATGAACTCGGCACGCTTGAAGAATATGACGTAGAAATGATTGGCGCAACGCGCGAAATCATCTTTCGCGCTGAGGATCGTGAAGCATTCCGAGGTATCGTTGAACGGGTAGGTTTAGATCAAGCAAAATCAGCAACCGTTTCAACAATGGACGCTGCATTTGCTTTTCTTGACGAAATTGGATTGCCAGCAATCATTCGTCCCGCCTTTACACTTGGTGGAAGTGGCGGTGGCATCGCATACAACCGAGAAGAATTTGAAACAATCGTTCGCCGTGGCATTGACGCTTCGCGAATCGATCAAGTGTTGATCGACGAATCAGCGCTCGGTTGGAAAGAATATGAACTTGAAGTTGTACGAGACAAAAACGACAACTGTGTCGTCGTTTGTGGGATAGAAAACATTGATGCAATGGGTGTACACACTGGTGACTCCATCACTGTTGCGCCAATCATGACGTTGACCGATAAGGAATACCAACGAATGCGAGATGCCGCGATTGCCATCATGCGCGAAGTTGGTGTTGACACTGGTGGTTCAAACGTGCAATTTGCAGTGAATCCAAAAAATGGACAACTCATTGTGATTGAAATGAACCCCCGAGTTTCTCGTAGTTCCGCACTCGCCTCAAAAGCAACAGGATTTCCAATTGCCAGAATCGCTGCACTGCTCGCAGTTGGATACACCCTTGATGAACTTCGCAACGACATCACAACAACAACATCTGCATGCTTTGAACCATCGATCGATTACGTTGTCACAAAAATGCCTCGCTGGACATTTGAAAAGTTCCCAGAATCCGACGAAACTCTCACAACTCAGATGAAATCGGTCGGCGAAGCGATGAGCATTGGTCGTACTTTTAAAGAAAGTTTTCAAAAAGCGATTCGTTCGATGGAAGTCAAACGATTTGGTTTCGGTTTGGACAAAAACGATAGTTGGTTACTCGCATCTCGTGGTGATGAAGATGTGCAGTGGCCGATTGACGAAGATACATTGATTCGAAAATTGTCCGTGCCAAGTCAGGGCAGAATGTTCTACATTCGTTACGCCATGAAAATGGGATGGTCCATTGATCGGATATACAAATTAACTTCAATTGACCCATGGTTCCTCGATCAATTTTCTCATCTCGTCAAGTTCGAAGATAAACTTACGCAAGTAAAAACGCTTGGTGAAGTTTCAGTTGACTTGATGCGAAAAGCAAAAGAGCTTGGGTACTCTGATCCGCAGCTTGCTTTCCTGTACTGCGGAATTATTTCCACAGAAACCATTCTTCAAGTACGTAATTACCGCAAATCTCTGGGCGTAGAGCCTGTCTTTAAGTTGGTTGATACGTGTGCTGCGGAGTTTGAAGCAATCACTCCTTATTATTATTCCACCTACGAAAAACCAATAGAAAACATCGATGGCACCTCTGTTGTTGATGATGAAATTCGAGTTACCGATGCGCAGAAGATTGTTATTCTTGGTGGAGGCCCAAATCGAATTGGGCAAGGCATCGAATTTGATTACTGTTGTTGCCAAGGCGCCTTTGCTGCAAAGGAAATGGGTTTTGAATCCGTCATGATCAACTCAAATCCAGAAACAGTAAGCACAGATTTTGACACGAGTGATTTACTTTTCTTTGAACCCCTAACATTGGAAGACACATTAAACATTCTTGAACGACTCAACGGAGGCGGAAGCGATGTCTCTGACCGCGCGGGTAATGTTGCTGGCGTGATTGTGCAGTTTGGTGGACAAACTCCTCTTAACTTAGCACATGGTCTTGCAGCCGCTGGTGTGCCAATTATTGGGACAGGTCTTGAATCGATTGATCTTGCGGAAGATCGCGATCGCTTTACAGCAATGCTAGATGAACTTGAACTCCTCCAACCAGAAAATGGAATTGCGTATTCGCTTGACGAAGCAGTTGTGATTGCAGATCGCCTTGGATATCCAGTGATTGTTCGTCCAAGTTACGTGCTAGGCGGGCGAGGGATGGAAATTTGTAGTGATGAATCTGCACTTCGGTATTACATGCAAACTGCTGTTGATGTTTCAGAACTCGCTAATGCGCCGGTATTGATTGATTGTTTTTTATCTGATGCAACTGAAATTGATGTGGATGTAGTTGCTGACTTTGCACCACATGAAGCGACGGCTTCAACACAAATTAAAATTCCTATGGATGAGCCCCAAGCAATCATTTGCGGCATCATGGAACACATTGAACAAGCAGGCATTCACAGTGGAGATAGCAGTTGTGTATTACCACCTTTTTCGCTCACCAAGCCAATCGTTAAGGAAATTCGACGGCAAGCGAAAGTGATGGCAGAAAGGTTACGTGTCAGGGGATTGATGAATGTACAACTTGCCGTCAAGGACGAAGAAATTTACGTGATTGAAGTGAATCCTCGTGCGTCAAGAACGGTTCCGTTTGTCGCCAAAGCAAAAGGTATTCCTTGGGCGCGTATTGCTGCAAAAGTCATGATGGGTGCATCACTTAAAGAACTTAACACCAAGGAAGTGCACGACACTGGTTTTTATGCAGTCAAAGAACCTGCTTTCCCATTCGAAAAGTTTCCGGGGGTTGACGTTGTCCTTGGCCCAGAGATGCGATCAACTGGTGAAGCGATGGGCATGGACAGATCCCTTGCTGTTGCACTTGCAAAAGCAAAGATGTCAGTTGGTCATGAACTTCCAACGAGCGGCAATGTGTTTCTCTCTGTTCGCGATAGCGACAAAACGCACACAATTGAAGTTGCGCGATCACTCGTTTCAATGGGCTTTACAGTTTTTACAACACGTGGAACTCGTGAATTGCTTGCAAGCCACAGCGTTGAAACGAAACTGATTCGAAAAATTTCCGAGGGTGCCCGTCCTAACATTCGCGACTTAATCGCAAATGGTTCTATTGCCTTAATTATCAACACTCCAACGAAGACAGGTGCACAAACCGACGAGGGTCGCATCCGAGCAACCGCTGTTGAGGCGAGAGTTCCGATGATTACAACCATTACTGGCGCTCGCGCGGCAGTCTCGGCAATTGAAGCCTTGCGGGCTGGATCGTGGTCAGTATCAGCACTACAAGATCACTTTACGTTTGAATCAAAAGAAACCGAAGCAGGAAAACACGTCTCTGCCTAATTGCTTGCCAACGATTATAATCCCCAAATTATGCCCTCTTGGATCCCAGACTTTATCACGCCTCAACTCATCACCTCCGTCGTGGTGATTGTGTTGGTACTGCACCTTGCACTGGGGTTAGCGGCATACTTCATTCTGCTTGAACGCAAGGTATGTGCATGGGTGCAGGACCGCATCGGACCAAACCGTGTTGGATGGATGGGTTTGTTGCAACCGATTGCAGATGGTTTGAAACTGTTCTTCAAGGAAGATTTTACACCAAAGAGTGTTGACAAAGGTTTGTTTATGCTTGCACCGGCGCTGACTGTGATCCCAGCAATGATCGGGTTCCTCGTCATTCCGTGGGGAGGCTATCTTGAAATTGGTGAGACAACAGTAGCGGTCATGGGGGCGAACATCAACATTGGTGTTATATATATAGTTGCAACTGCTTCCCTTGGCGTCTATGGCGTTGCACTTGGTGGCTGGGCTTCGAACAATAAGTATTCGTTCCTTGGAGGCCTTCGCGCAAGCGCGCAAATTATCAGTTACGAAATTCCAATGGGGTTGGCATTACTTTGTGTTGTACTTGCTGCAGGTACATTACTTCCAGAAACGATTGTTGCTCAGCAACTCGAAGGGCAGTGGAACATTTTGCAGCAACCACTTGTTGCGATTTTGTTTTATGTCTGCTTGCTTGCAGAAGCGAATCGAGCACCCTTTGATCTTGCTGAGTCGGAACAAGAACTCATAGGCGGATGGCACACAGAATATTCTTCGATGCGATGGGCGCTCTTTTTCATGGGTGAATATATTCACATGTTTGTCGGGGCGGCATTCTTTACAACACTATTTTTGGGTGGCTGGTCGTTGAATCCAATCACGGGCTGGGATCTTCCAGCTAGTGGCGGCATCTTGCTCATTGCGTTGCAATTCGGCATTGTCCTTGCAAAAGTAGTCTTCCTCGTATTCCTTGCGATGATGGTTCGGTGGACGTTACCTCGCTTCCGCTTCGATCAACTCATGCGGCTTGCGTGGGAAGGAATGATTCCAACGGCCCTTCTTCTTGTTTTGATCGTTTCGGTCTTCGTGTTTTATGGATGGACGTCTTATCTGTGGATTGGTTCTATAGTCGCAATCATCATTATGGCAATTGCAAGACCGCTGCTTCCTACTTCAGCAACAAATAAACGAATAGAACTGTTGGGTAGCCGCTTTAGTGCACCCAAGGAACATGCGTAAACTTTGCGACACCTTTGGCGGGGCGTGGGTGATTGGCTGTTTACTTGTGCGTTGTAAATGGAAGACTGGTCCGGGAAGTTATCTTAGATGGCGACAAGAAACTGCTTTCGGTAAGAAGGGACAGTTTAAAGTTTCTGCTTCAGGGAGACGGCGATCTGTGTGGGCATGGGCAAAGTGGGCTTGGTTGATGCGTACATTAAATCACTCTCGTTGAATTAAATTCCGTTAATTACTTCACCAAGGGTGAATAAACAGACCAGAAAAAAGGCACACTGACAATAGGTTGTCAGGATCCCGTGGTAAAGTTCCGCGCATGAGCGGGAAAAAACCAAAGAGATCATATCGATGTAAAAACTGCGACCATCATTCGCCGTGTTGGGCAGGAAAGTGTCCTGCGTGCAACGAGTGGGATACACTTGAAGAGTGTGTGACCAGAGACGCAACCATAACCTCCAACGCTGCTGCTGTATTTGCCCAGTCAATGGCAGAGCGAGGAACTATGCACGAAGCAATCACATTGCTTGATATCAAATCACCAACAATTGCAAGAATCTCCACAGGTATTGACGAGTTTGATCGAGTCCTTGGCGGGGGGCTCGTTGCAGGCAGCGTTATCTTGCTTGGCGGTGACCCCGGAATCGGTAAGTCTACGCTCATGATGCAAACGGCGATGCAGATAGCATCTAGGGATGTACAAGTCCTCTACGCAACAAGCGAAGAATCAGCATACCAATGCAAGATACGAGCCCAGCGGCTATGTGGAGGTTTTGAAAATTCTAAAGAAACCTATGGTGGATTAAAAATTCTTGCAGATACCGACTTAGCAAACATACAACGCCTTGTTGAAGAGAACAAGCCATCCTTATTGGTCGTTGACTCTATACAGATGGTGCACCGAGTTGATCTTGACGCATCACCTGGAAGCGTGAAACAAATTCGACGTTGTTGTTTGGAGTTGGTGTATCTTGCAAGGGAATACAACATGGCGGTTATTGTTGTTGGGCACGTGACAAAGGATGGTCAACTTGCAGGCCCGCGTGTTCTTGAACATATGGTTGATGTTGTCTTGAGTTTCGAGGGCGATCGCCATCACGGGCTCCGAAGTGTTCGCGGTATGAAGAATCGTTTTGGTACAACACTCGAGATTGGTTTATTCGAAATGACTTCATCTGGCTTAAAGGAAGTGGGGGATGCGGCGGCGTTTCTTGATCCCGACATTCCGCCAAGGGCTGGCGCAGTTGCATGCCCAGCGATGCACGGGACACGGTGCTTCATTGTAGAAATCCAAGCACTTGTTGCCAAGGGCATTTATGGTCAAGCAAAACGCCGGGCAACTGGCGTTGATGGCAGTCGATTAACAATGCTTGCTGCAGTGTTAGAGCAACATGCATCCATTCAACTCGTTGATCAAGACATCTACGCGGGTTCAATTGGAGGTCTACGGCTCGTTGAACCTGCTGTTGACCTTGCGTTGTGTATGGCTCTCATGGGGGCGTACTTAGGGCAACCGCTTCCTGCTGGGTGGTGTGCAATTGGTGAAATTGGACTTGGAGGCGAGGTCAGAGCAGTGCCACATATTGACCAAAGAGTTGCCCAAGCAAAGAGGAGAGGGTATACCTCAATTTTAGTTCCGATAACACAGATTGACTCACTTGGCTCAGAAGCCCTACCAGTGGCCAGTATTGCCGATCTGACCGGTTTAATAAAGAAAAATAAGGAAATTGTTTCACCAGAAAAGGCGTTATCGGACGGCAAAAAAATGGAGGATTCTTTTGCATGTTAAATCCTTTGTTTTCAGTACGTTACAACTCTATTTTTGTATTTTGTGCTGTTTTTTTGAACCTTTTAGGTGGAGGGTGTAGCCAAATCCGTAGAAGTGGTTACTATCCCGCCTTCAACTTCTCGGCCCCCTTGGGTCGATAGGGAACAATCGTCCGTTCCAGTCGTGTAGGCTGGAGACATGCGGGCGGGTGGATGTTTAGAACGAGCTAGGCCACGGGAGTCGGTCGAGTCGTTCAAATTTTAGGAGAGCTGACATGAGTCACCTTTACCTTCTCGGCGTCGCTTCGTTGACGCTCACTAGTGCTGGTTTCGCAGGCAGCGATATGAACGCTGACCTTCAAAACCGCCTCGAGGCTGCTGAGGCTCGTATTGCCGAACTTTCAGCAGATCAAAATCAAAACTGGCTTAACGACGAGCGTTCAGACGCTGTCCGAAGCCTCGTACAAGACGTCCTTGCCGACGCAGACACACGTGCAAGCCTACAAGGCGCTACCGGTTCTAGTTATGACAATGGCTTCGTAATCGCAAGTGGCGATGGTAATTGGTCACTGAAGATCAACGGCGGCGTGTGGACAAGTTGGTCATCTGTAGATGATGACTCAACTGGTGGTACAGACACAGATGGTGGATTTAATGCTCCATCTGATTGGATTCACCTTTCAGGTACTATTGCTGGTGACTGGTCCTACGACATTCGTCATGATGACGATGGCGTAAACGGTAACTGGGCTAACGGTAGTTGGAACATGGCTGATGGCTGGGATCTTACAATGGGTTCCTTTAACCTTCATCAAAGCCGACGTACGCAAATTTCTGCTGTAAACCAAATGTTAATTGGTCACGACCGTGATGCAAATATTGGTAATGGTATTTCACTTGCATACACAGCTGACGCCTCACGTTTTTGGGCTGAAT